>Ga0207975_100030_pt1 | contig 156760 bp, 127 predicted proteins | sample LakWasMe91_HOW11_2_FD_183913 | JGI IMG/M metagenome (GOLD analysis project Ga0207975, IMG submission 183913) | Freshwater sediment methanotrophic microbial communities from Lake Washington under simulated oxygen tension - Sediment Metagenome... | ecosystem: Environmental > Aquatic > Freshwater...
CAACATCTGATTTATATTCTAAATGACAATTCAAAGAACTTATAACTTCTAAAACTCTAAAATATTTTTTTACTATATTTGACATGGATATTGGTTTGTTTAGCGACTTCAAGATACTGAATTTCAGTATCTTGACCAATGTCTAATCCATTTATTTTACTTCAAATAATTACACCCAACGGGTTATCTTAATATAGACCTTTTAACAAAATCAAAAAAATACAGACTTGACTTTTTTTGATTTTTGTAGCAGTCTGGTAGACTAAAAATATTCAATATCATTCGTTTAATTTAACTTTTAAATATATGAAAAATATTAAAGGTTATATGTTTATTGTTCCGGTAATTATTTTGTCCCTTTTGTGTTTTATCGCTTGCGATAATACTGATTCCATGTCTGGTAATACTCCACCAACTAGTCAAACTTCAAAACTAGCGATAAGATTAATAGATTCTCCAGGAGATTATGATGAAGTGAATTTGGAGGTAGTTGATATTTTAATTAGAAGTAATTCGAATATGGATGATGATCAAGGATGGGTAAGTATTGGACTTCATCATGAGCCGATTCAATATAATATCTTGTCTTTGACCGGTGGTGCTAATGCTTTGATTGCCGATACCTTACTTCCGTCTGGTGAAATAGGTCAAATCCGATTAGTATTGGGGGATAACAATAATGTGGTGATAGATGGTGTTACACATCATTTGAATACGCCAAGTGCGCAACAGTCTGGTTTGAAATTGGCTTTGAATCAAACTTTGAAACCTGGTTTGTCGTATGATTTCACACTCGATTTTGATGCAGATAAATCGATCGTCAAAGCTGGGAATTCGGGAAATTATAATCTTCACCCAGTACTTAGGGTGTTTGCTACGGTAAGTTTAGGAAAAATAAAAGGAATGATTACTCCTACAGGTTTTCAAGTAAAAGCATCGGTAATGGTTGGTGATACCGAAATTTCTTCATTTACCAATGAAATGGGAGCTTTTGAGATTTCAGGACTTCCTGCAGGAACATACATAGTCAAACTTACTCCTGATCCTAAAGCAAATTATGCCGAGGCGACCGTTCCTAATGTTATCGTGACAGATGGAACAACGACCGATGTAGGAAATATTCTTTTGGTATCGACGCAATAGAATTAATCTAAAAGTTTTACAAACAGCCTCAATTAGAGGCTGTTTTGTTTTTTTCTAAGGAACATTATTTCCTGTACTTGCAGTCCAAAGCATGAACCAATCCTGTAATTCCATTTCAATTGTGGTTGCGATCATCAACTGTGAAAGTCTGTTTTTGTCTGAAGTACCGCAAACTGGTAGAATTCTGGCAGGGTGTTTCAAAATCCAAGCTAAAAGAATAATCTCATTTGGGACATCATATTTGGCTGCCAATTCATTTGTAACTTTTAGAATACGTTGTGATTGTTCATTGTCATTTCTAAAGACAGTTCCAAGCGGAGACCAGCACATAGGAGTGATTCGATTGGCTAGCATGTGATCTAAACTTCCGTCTAGCATTGGTTCCAAATGAGTTATTGAAAATTCAATCTGGTTGTAGTTAATTTTGGTTTTTGTTTCGATCAGATTGCTTTGACTTGGCGTAAAATTAGAAACACCAAAATCCAAAATCTTTCCTTCTATTTTTAACTTTTCGACCGCTTCGGCAATTTCGTCAGGTTGCATTAATGGGCTTGGTCGGTGCAAAAGCAAAAGATCCAAATAATCGGTTTGTAAATTTTTTAAAGATTGTTCTGCCGAAGCAATAATGTACTCTTTTGAATATTCGTAATGCTTGATGGAGTTACTTCTTTTTTCAGAAATCATCTGAATTCCGCATTTGGAAATCAACTGTATTTCGTTACGTTTAATTTGGCTTTCGCCAAAAGCTTTTCCAAAGGCTTCTTCGGTTGTATAATCACCATAAATATCGGCGTGGTCAAAGCTGGTGATGCCGTTTTCGAGACAGGTATTCATCAGCTCAATCATTTGTGATGTTGAACAGTTTTTGCCCCAAGCACCCCAAGTCATCGTGCCGGCTATTATTTTTGAAAACGGAATTTTACTCATAATTTTATTTCGTTGTTTTCCACCTTATTTTTGGAAGAAATCGATCTAATTTATTTAGTTCTTAAAAATAGATAAATACTATCATAATTACTCCTTAAAATTAGTGGATTGACAGAAGTTTTAACCATTTTTTAACATCATACGTCTAAAAAAAAATTCAATTTGCACCATCAAATAACCTAAGACAAAAAATCAAGAGAATAATTATATAACAATGGAAGAAAATACAACGACTTTAGACATTAGAGCAATCAATGAAAAAATAGAAAGAGAGAGTGCTTTTATTGACCTCCTTACTATGGAAATGAACAAAGTTATTGTGGGACAAAAACATATGGTCGAGCGACTGTTGATTGGATTGTTAGGGCAAGGACATATTTTGTTGGAAGGGGTTCCAGGATTGGCAAAAACTTTAGCCATCAATACCTTGTCGCAAGCTATCCACGGGTCTTTTAGCAGAATCCAGTTTACGCCCGATTTATTGCCTGCCGACGTTATTGGAACCATGATTTATAATATTAAGCAAAACGAATTCTCCATCAAAAAGGGACCAATTTTTGCAAATTTCGTTCTTGCCGACGAGATTAACCGTGCTCCTGCCAAAGTACAATCGGCTTTGCTGGAAGCGATGCAGGAAAAGCAAGTAACCATCGGTGACAGTACTTTTAAATTGGATCGTCCATTTTTAGTTTTGGCAACTCAAAACCCAATTGAGCAAGAAGGAACTTATCAATTACCTGAAGCACAAGTTGACCGTTTTATGTTGAAAACGGTTATCGATTATCCAAAAATGGAAGACGAGCGTTTGGTTATCCGTCAAAACCTAAAAGGAAGTTATGATAAGGTGAACCAAGTGGTTTCAGTAGATCAAATCTTGCGTGCTCAAGAAGCGGTTCGTGAGGTTTATATGGATGAAAAAATCGAAAAATACATACTGGATATTATTTTTGCTACTCGTTATCCAGAGAAATATAAATTGGCTGATTTAAAACCTCTAATCAGTTTTGGGGCATCGCCACGTGGAAGTATTAATCTTGCCACTGCATCCAAATGTTATGCTTTTATCAAACGTCGTGGTTATGTAATTCCTGAAGATGTACGTGCTGTTGTTCATGACATTTTGCGTCATAGAATTGGGGTTACTTATGAAGCCGAAGCCGAAAATATTACATCGGTTGACATTATCAATAAAATCATTAATGAGATTGAAGTACCTTAAAAAGTGATTAGTGACAAGTGATTGGTAATTATTTAGTAAATACTAATCACTAAAGGCTAATTACTAATCACTATAAAAATGGATACAAAAGAGCTTTTAAAAAGAGTACGAAAAATTGAAATTAAAACCCGAAGACTGAGCGATCATATCTTTTCGGGTGAATACCATACTTCGTTCAAAGGACGCGGAATGACTTTCAGCGAAGTGCGTCAGTATCAATTTGGAGACGATATCCGTGCTATCGATTGGAACGTAACTGCAAGATATAACGAAGCACACGTTAAAGTTTTTGAGGAAGAAAGAGAATTGACCATGATGTTAATGGTTGATATTTCAGGTTCTGAAAGTTTTGGTTCCAAGAGTCAGTTTAAGAAAGAGATTGTTACCGAAATTGCTGCTACCATGGCTTTTTCGGCTACGCAAAACAATGATAAAATTGGATTGATTTTGTTTTCGGATCAAATAGAATTGTATATTCCTCCAAAAAAAGGAAGATCACACGTGTTGCGTATCATTCGTGAATTGATAGAATTTGAACCGAAAAGCCATAAAACAGATATTTCACAAGCCTTGAAGTTCTTATCCGGAATTCAAAAAAAGAAAGCTATTGTGTTTGTCATTTCCGATTTTATGTCGGGAGAATATGAGCATACGTTGAAAATAGCTTCAAAGAAACACGATATCACCGGTATTCGAGTTTATGATATTAGAGAGCAAAAAATGCCAAATTTGGGTATGGTGCCAATGCTTGATGCCGAGACCGGAGAAACCAGATTGATTAACACAGGTTCAAAAACGGTGCGAATGAATTACGAGAAATTCTATCATGATAATGTCCAATATTTTAAAGAAACTTTCAGTAAATCGAAAGCTGGTGTTGTGAACACAAGAGTCGATGAAAGTTATGTAACCAAATTGCTAGGCTATTTTAAATCGAGATAAAGATTTCAGATTTTTTATTTCAGATTTTTGATTTCAGATTTGCTTCGGATAGGAAATTTGATTTAAGATTGCAGATTTTTTTTGTAAATAAATAATGTAAGAAAGTGAACAAACAAGAACTGGAAAATAGATTGATAGATTTTGCAGCAACTGTAATAATTGTTGCGGGTAATTTTAAAAAAAATTATGCTGGAAATCATTTATCAGGTCAAATTATTCGTTCAGGAACATCTCCGGCTTTAAATTATGGGGAAGCTCAAAGTGCCGAAAGCAGTAAGGATTTCGTTCATAAAATGGGAGTTTGTCTAAAAGAATTAAGAGAAAGTTTTGTTTGTTTAAAAATTGTAGAGAAAGCGAATTTAACAACAGATTTATATAACTTATCAATCGCAAAAACAGAAGTTAATGAGTTAATTTCCATTTTTGTGTCAAGTATTAAAACAGCTAAAGCTAATATGAAATAAATTATTTTTTTAGATTGAAGATAATCTTGCTTCTGATGAAAATCTGAAATCAAAAATCGTTAATCTTCATTCAAAAATCAAAATTTCCCAAAATCAATGTTAAAAAAAATATTCATATACCTACTGTTTTCAACTTCTATTTTTGCACAACAAAAAGTTGTTACCAGTATCGATACCACAAAAAATAAAATTGGAGCTGAGTTTAAATTGACTTTAAAAACTTCGGTTGATACTTTGTCTAAGGTTGTTTTTCCAAAACTAAGAACAATTGGAGCGCTAGAGGTAATTCAATCATATCCTGTTGACACAATCAAAAAAGACGACCGTTACGAATTGATCAAAAAGTACGGTTTGACTCAATTTGATTCGGGTAAATACACGATTCCAAGCATAAAAATTCTAATAAACAACAAAGAGTTTTTATCGGATTCCATAAAAGTTGAGGTTGCCAATGTTCAGGTGGATACATTAAAACAAAAAATGTACGACATCAAGGATATTGTAAAAACACAAGATACAATGGGAGATTGGTGGAAATATCTTTTGGGGCTTATATTGATTTTAGGAATTGGAGGTTTCGTTTATTGGTACACAAAAATTCGCCAAAAGAAAAAAATAGAAGAGGAAGTTTATAAAACACCTATTGAAAAAGCGACAAGTTTGCTTAATATTTTAGAGAAAAAAGAACTTTGGCAACATGGCGAAGTAAAAGAATATTATAGTGAATTGACCGATATCACCCGAAATTATATCGAAGAAGCTATTGAGATTCCTGCGATGGAAAGTACAACTTCTGAATTGATTGAAGCTCTTAAAGCTGCTTCTCAGAAGAAAAAAATGAAGCTTTCCCAAGAAACGATCGAGAATTTATTTACTGTTTTGAAACAAGCCGATTTAGTGAAATTTGCCAAATCAAAACCTCTTGAATTTGAAATCACCGAAGACAGAAATAAAATTCAAAAAGCGATTTTGACTCTTGACGAAGCAATTCCTGTTGAAGTTCCTGTTGAAGAAGATATTCTTTTGAATGAAGCTCAAAGGCAAAAGCAAATTCAAATCATGCTTAGAAAAAAGAGAAATCAACGTATTGCACTTGCAGTTGGTTCAGTTGTTTTTCTATTGTTTGCAACGGCAGCGTTCTTTATTGCGACCAAAGGATTTGATTATGTAAAAGACAACGTACTAGGACATCCAACAAAAGAATTACTGGAAGGGGAATGGGTAAAAAGTGAGTATGGAAACCCAGCAATTATTATTGAAACTCCAAAAGTTTTAAAACGTGTAGATTTGACTAAAACATTGCCAAAAGATGGAATGGCACTTATAAAAGAGATGCAGTCTTTTGGATATGGAAGTCTTTTGGACAAATTTTACATTATGGTTTCTACTATGAAATATAAAAAAGAACAAACATTGGATTTATCCAAAGCAATTGAGAGTTCTTTGAAAGTATTGGAAACTCAGGGTGCGCAAAACATGATTGTTAAAGAAGAGGATTTCCAGACGAATAACGGAATACCCGGAAAAAAAGGATACGGGACTTTTACAAGAGTTGATGGTGACAGCCAATCCAGTTCCAAGATATACTATGAAATCTTGCTTTTTGGACAAGCAGGAGGGTTACAGCAAATTATGATTTTCCACGAAGAAGGAGATCGTTATGCAACGGAATTGACAGACCGTGTTATTAATTCTGTAGAACTTAAAATTGCAAATAACTAATGGAAAAAATAACCTTTTTAAATCCCGAATTTTTTTGGTTGTTTCTTTTAATACCATTGGCTATTGTTTGGCTGGTTTGGAAAAGAAACCAACAATCGGCTACCCTAAAGATGAGTTCGCTTCAAGGGTTCAAAGGATCCGAATCTTTGTTGACAAAATTAAAACCAGGTTTGGACGTTTTACGATTATTGGCATTATCCTTTTTGATTGTCGCAATGGCGAGACCAAGAACGGTCGATATCAGTAATAAGACCAAAACCACAAAAGGAATTGATATTGTAGTAGCCGTCGATGTATCCGGAAGTATGCTTGCCAAGGATTTTAAACCAAACAGAATGGAAGCGCTAAAAAGAGTGGCTTCTGAATTTGTGGATGAAAGACCTAATGACAGAATCGGATTAGTTGTTTATGCCTCTGAAGCTTATACTAAATCACCAGTAACAAGTGATAAAGCGGTTATTCAACAAGCAATCGCTAGTATAAAATACGATAATGTTTTACAAGATGGGACTGGAATCGGGATGGGATTGGCAACTGCCATAAACAGACTTAAAGACAGTAAAGCCAAAAGTAAGGTGATTATTTTAATGACTGACGGTGTTAATAATGCCGGGTTTATAGAGCCGGAAACAGCTTCTGATATCGCCCAGCAATATGGAATTAAAGTATATACAATCGGTATTGGTAGCAATGGAATGGCAGAATCTCCGTATGCACTTGGACCAAATGGGCAATTGATATTCAGAATGATGAAGGTTGAGATTGATGAAGAGCTGATGAAAAATATAGCCAGAAAAACAGGAGGTAAATATTTTAGAGCTACTAGTAATGATAAATTGGCTCAGATTTATCATGAAATCAATAAACTGGAAACAACTGAAATCGAAGAATTAAAGTTTTATGATTATGATGAAAAATTTAGACCTTTTGCTTTAATTGCCGGATTTTTATTATTGCTGGAAATTGGTTTGCGAAACACTGTGTACAAAAGCTTTATTTAAAGATTAACGATTTTTGATTTCTGATTTTTTGCTTTCTGCAATCGAAAATCGTTAATCAACAATCTAAAATTATTATGGAACTAGACGAACAAAAATATTTATACCTTCTTTTTATACTGCCGGTTGTGGCGGTACTTTTTCTATTTAATTTATATTGGAAAAGAAAAAAGCAACGTGAGTTTGGGGATTTGGAAGTTATCAAAAGACTTAGTCCTGAACGTTCTGTTTTCAAACCTTTCTTGAAATTGGCAGTTTTGCTTTTGGCTTTACTTGCTTTGATTTTAGGGTTGGTAAATCCAAAAATTGGTACCAAAGTTGAGACCGTAAAAAGAGAAGGAATCGATATTGTGTTTGCGATGGACGTATCCAAAAGTATGCTTTGTGAGGATGTTGCCCCAAGCCGTTTGGAAAAAAGCAAACAAATCGTATCGCAAATTATTAATCAACTCGGGAATGACCGAATTGGAATTGTAGCTTATGCAGGTAGCGCTTTTCCGGTTTTGCCGATAACGAGTGATTATAGCGTAGCCAAGATGTTTTTACAAAGTATGGGGCCAGAAATGGTTTCGTCACAAGGAACTTCATTGGATGACGCGATAAAATTATCGGGGACTTATTTTGATGATAAAAGTAAGACCAGCAAATTGATGATTATGATTTCGGATGGAGAAGACCATTCTGAAGGAGCAGAATCAGCAGCTGAAGAAGCCAAGAAGTTAGGAATGAAAATTGTTACAATTGGCGTTGGTACTGAAAAGGGAGGAACTATTCCTTTGAAAAGAAACGGAGTTGTAGAAAGCTACCAAAGAGATAACAATGGAGAAATAGTGGTGACCAAATTGAATCCAAATAGTTTGGCTACTATTGCAAAAATTACCGGTGGTGGTTATGTAAACGGAAACAATACGAAAGAAGTGTTGGAATATATAAAAGCAACATTGGATAATATTCAAAAGACTGAATTTGAAGCTACTCAAATGGCCGATTTTCAATCACAGTTTCAATGGTTTTTAGGGATCGGTTTTGTGTTATTGTTTTTGGATATTTTCTTTTTGGAAAGAAAAACAAGTTGGGTTAACAAATTAAATTTATTTAACGAGAATAAATAAAATAGCAAATCAAGGTAACTATAGTTAACAAATACTTTGAAAGGAACATTAATGAAAATGAAAAATAGAATTATATACTTACTACTATTGCTTTTAACTTTTGTGGCAAATGCCCAGGAGAAAGACAAGGTTTTGCCTGAAGCAAATGAGGAATATGTAGCAAAGAATTTTGTGGACGCCGAAGCGAATTATAGAATTTCACATTCTAAATTTCCGGGCAGAACGGTGGCTTCGTACAATTTAGGGAATTCTATTTATAGACAAAATCAATTTTCGGAATCTAAATTTGCGTACGCGAATGCTTTGAAAAGTTTGAAAACAAGAACCCAAAAACACAAAGCCTTCCATAATTTAGGTAATGTTTTCATGAAAGAGAAAGATTATACGCAAGCAGTGGCAGCCTATAAAGATGCTTTGCGAAATGATCCAACAGATGAAGAAACACGTTACAATTATGCTTTGGCCAAAAAAATGCTAAAAGACAATCCTCCTCCAAAAGACGATAAGAAAAAAGACAAAAACAAGGATAAGGATAAAGACAAGGACAAGGACAAAAACAAAGATAAAAAGGACGATAAGAATAAGGATAAAGATAAAAAGGACGACAAAAAAGACGGTGATCAAAATAAAAAAGAGGATAAACCTAAAAATGATAAGGCACAGCCAAAACCAAAACCAGGAGATATGTCGAAACAGCGAACCGAAAATTTATTGGATGCTGTAAATAATGAAGAAAAGAAAATACAAGACAAGGTAAATGCCAATAAAATGAAAGGCGCTCCTAGAAAAGCGGAAAAAGATTGGTAAAATTAAAAACTGTTTAAAGGTTTAAAAGTTTAAGGTTGTTTAAACCGATATGACTCTTAAACCTTTAAACAATCATTAAACACTTAAACGAATTAACGATTAAAAAAAGAATGAAAAGATATTTAATTATATTCCTATTATGTTTTCAGGGACTTTTGGCTCAAGTACAATTTGAGGCGAGGGTAAGCAAAACGACGCTTGGACTCAATGAGAGACTTCGTGTCGATTTTGTAATGAATATTGATGGAGATAATTTCGTGCAACCCTCATTTGATGGCTTTAGGATAATTGCTGGGCCAAGTCAGCAGGTAAGCCAGTCTTGGATAAACGGAAGAACATCTTTTGAAAAAAGTTACTCCTATTTTCTTTTGCCTAATCAAAAAGGAAATTTGGTTATCAAACAGGCAATGATTGAATACGATGGGAAAATTTACAAAACACAACCTATCAGAATCAATGTAACCGCAGCGACAGAGCAGCCTAAAGATCCGAATGATACTCAAATTTCTGCCGATGACAATTTGTATTTGGTTGCTGATATTTCGAATACCAATCCATATATAAACCAGCCAATTACAGTGGTTTATAAATTGTATTTCAGCAATTATATTGGAATTACAGGATTTAAGGAATTAGCCAAACCGAAGTATAATGATTTTTGGAACCAAAATATTGATATTAAAGAATTGGTTCCCGAAGTTGGAATGTTCAAAGGCGAACAGTACCGTTATGTTGTTTTGCGTAAAACGGTTTTATATCCACAAAAATCAGGAAAGTTGATGATAGAGCCACTTTCGCTGGATATTGGGGTAAGAATACCGACAGGTCGTAGAGATTATTTTGGAAGAGTTGAAACAGTTGATGACAATAAAAAAGTGTCCGCTGGTAGCAAAATGATTAATGTGAAACCATTGCCGGAAACTGGAAAACCAGTTGATTTTACAGGTGCTGTAGGAAAATTTGACTTTAGTGCTGTTCCATCTAAAACGACTTTAAAAAATGGGGAAAGCCTAGATTTGGTTTTGAGTGTGGTTGGAACTGGTAATTTAAAATTATTTACGTTACCAAAACCTGAAGTACCAAATGCTTTGGAAATGTACGATCCGGTGCATGATGAAAAAGTAAATACACCACTATCGGGAATGACTGGTAAAATATCAGATTCTTACACTATCATACCACAATACAAAGGAGATTATGTCATAAAACCAATGCATTTTTCGTATTTTGATTTAGGTACAGGATCTTATAGAACGATAAGTTCCAAAGAAATCAAAATAAGTGTTCTTGATGGACCTGCACAAACAGCTAATACACCAGCAGTGGCAAGCACAGGCAAAAACAGAATTGGTGGCATAGAGCAATTCCATTTTATTGATTTGCAAACAGATCTTGCAGCAAGGAATAAACCACCATTTTTCGGATCAAATAAATTTTATGGCTTATTGTTCTTGCCGTTTTTATTGCTACCTATAATTGTGTTGTTCAAAAAGAAAAAAGAAGCAATCGACAGTGATGTTTTTGGAAACCGAATCAAAATGAACAACAGGTTGGCCAAGAAATATTTGTCAGAAGCCAAAAAACAAATCAACAACAAAGAGCCGTTCTATGTTGCTTTGGAGAAAGCGATGCACAATTTCCTGAAAGCTAAGTTGCATATTGAAACTTCGGAAATGAGTAAAGACAATATTCGAGAATTATTGTTGTCCAGAAAAGTCAGCCCGGAATCTGTAGATCATTTTATTGCGCTTACAGAAAATTGTGAAATTGCTCGATATGCACCGTTTTCGAGTGCAACAATACAACACGATTTTGATAAAGCAGTAAGTATTATTTCAGAATTGGAAAAACAGATATAAGCTACTTAACAACTTAGAATCTCGGTTTCTCAGAAACTTAGGAACTTTACAAAAGAAGAAATGAAAAATATTTTATACATACTATTATTAATAACGCAAATTACCTTTGCCCAAGATGGCTTCAAAAAAGGGAATGATTTGTACCAAAACGCAAAGTATGCCGATGCAGCCAAAGCGTATGAAGCAGTTTTGGAAGCCAATCAGGAGTCGGCTGAATTGTATTTTAATTTGGGGAACTGTTATTATAAGATGCACCAAATAGCTAATGCGATTTATAATTACGAGAAGGCTTTGGTTTTGGATCCTAATAACAAAGAAGCTCTAAACAATATAAAATTTGCTCAGAAGCAGACTATTGACGAAATCAAAGTAGTACCAAAAGTAGGTTTTGCAAAATTGCTCCGAGATTTTACGGGAATTTATCCTTTTGAAACTTGGGCTTGGATTACCATAAGTTTTGCATTTTTATTCCTGTTGTTTTTTATGGGGTATTATTTTTACCAAACTGTAACAATAAAAAGGGTTTTCTTTGTGGGAATGTTTGTGGTGCTATTATTTCTTCTAATGAGTATCTCAGCCGCTTTTTTTGAAAAAAGCCATTTTGACAATGAAAGACCTGCCATTGTTTTTGCCGAATCTGCAGATGTAAGGAGCGAACCTCAAAATGCAAGTGCAACTACCTTTGTGCTGCATCCCGGAACCAAAGTATATGTGGAAGAAACTTTAGGAAACTGGAAAAAAATCCAATTGACCGATGGGACTGAAGGCTGGATTGACAAGCAAGCAATTAAAGAAGTGAAGGATTAGTGTTCAGTCTAAGCTGAATCTTTATTATAAAAACGCAGCCCATAGTTTCAAACTACGGGCTGCGTTTTTTATAGGAGAACCGATTAAAATTATGCCAACTGGATATTTACTTCCTAGCTTTATCATACCATTTTTCAATAGAAGGGAAAACAAATCCTGCCGTTTTTTGGACTGGATTAAAGAAAATTGATTTGTCCAGCGTTTCTTTTTTAGCCAAAAAGTTATGGTAGTTAATTTTTTCGAAAATCGTAAAAAAGATACTAATAATCAAAATGGTTTTCAGCACTCTGAAAAAACCTCCACCAATCGTGTTTATCCAACCTAAATAAGCAAAATCGGCTATGTTGGTTAGGAATTTACCCATCATATAAATACCAACAACCACAAGAATAAATGTTAGGATAAAAGCAAATATCTGTATTGTGAAAGGATTCCAATGCAACCAACCTGATAAAATGCTTCTAAAAATATCTGAAAATTTTATGGCAATGTAAATACCCACAATAAGGGATACGAATCCTGCCAATTCTACAAAAAGTCCGTTTCGGATTCCTTTATAAAACGAATAACCTAATAATCCGCCGATGATAATGTCAAAAAAACTCATTTTTATATTTTAAAAATTAAAGCCGCAAAGATAAAAGAATTGGTTTGAATCGTGAGAATAGAATAGAAAATAGAGAATAGAAAATAGAGAAGTCAAGGACGCAGTTGTTATCTTTGCAGGAATCTAATTTTTATAAATCAAAGATTAAGGTCTTTTGTCTTTATTCTTTATTCTATTTTCTAAAAAAATGTCAAGAGACACACAACTGAAAGAACGCTGGGAACGGCTTGTCGATATACTTTCGAATCAATTTTCGCAAGGCGAAGATTTGGATTTGGACGCCATTATTTATTTAATCGGAGTGCAGGAACTCGGACAAGTGCATCGTGAGTTCAAAAAAGACGAGAAACTCAATTTGATGCATATCGCCATCTGCCGATTATTGGAGCCTTACGGGTTTTATGAATTCGATTTTTTTGACGAAGATGGCTGGCCACATTATAAAGTAAAAGAACAATTGCCTCCCTTGAAGGCCGGAGAGCAATCTGTTTTGATGAAAGAAGCGATTGTCAATTATTTTCTTGAAAAGGAATTGATTAATTAATGATTTGAGGTTTTGGTTTAGATATATTGGAAAAACTTCCAACTTCTAACTCCTAACTTCTAACTTTTTCCTAAATTTGCAGACTCAATTACGGAATGAAAATGATAGACAAGATAAAAGAATATATTGGTGAAGCTCAGGCATTCTCCACTCAAAATACAGCAGAACTAGAAGCATTTAGAATAAAATTTCTAGGCAGCAAAGGTTTGTTAAAAGACCTTTTTGCCGAGTTTAAAAATGTTCCAAACGATCAAAAAAAGGAATTCGGACAAGTAATCAATTTACTTAAAACGTCAGCCGAAGACAAAGTGAAATCCATTCAGGAAGCCTTGGCAGACAAAGAAGAAGCCAAAGGAATCTACGGCGATTTGACCCGTACTGCCGAACCTTCAATTATTGGTTCCCGTCATCCTATTTCGTTGGTGAAAAACCAAATCATCGATGTCTTTTCAAATATCGGGTTCAACGTTTCCGAAGGTCCTGAAATCGAGGACGATTGGCATAACTTTACCGCATTGAACCTTCCGGAATACCACCCAGCGCGTGATATGCAGGATACCTTTTTCATTCAAACCAATCCCGATATTTTGTTGCGTACGCACACGTCATCGGTGCAGGTGCGTTACATGGAGAACAACAAACCGCCTATTCGTACTATTTCTCCGGGGAGAGTTTTCCGTAATGAGGCTGTTTCGTCGCGTTCACACTGTATTTTCCATCAGGTTGAAGGATTGTACATTGACAAGGACGTTTCTTTTGCCGATTTGAAACAGACACTTTTGTATTTCACCAAAGAAATGTTCGGAAAATCAAAAATCCGTTTGAGACCTTCTTACTTTCCTTTCACGGAACCAAGTGCCGAGGTAGATATTTATTGGGGTCTAAAAACCGAAACCGACTACCGTATCACCAAAGGAACCGGCTGGTTGGAAATTATGGGTTGCGGAATGGTTGATCCAAACGTGCTTAAAAACTGCGACATCAACCCGGACGAATACAACGGATTTGCATTTGGAATGGGAATCGAGCGTATCGCGATGTTGTTATACCAAATTGGCGACATCCGTATGTTTTATGAGAACGACGTACGTTTCTTAGAGCAATTCAAAGCAAGTATTTAAAAATTTAAGATTTTTGATTAACGATTTTTGATTTTAGAAGGACTTAAAAAAACGTTAATCGCAATCAAGATAAGGAGCTGTTTCCAGCTGTCCACTATATCTGTTGTCCTGAACCCCAGGACAACAGGATGCCGTTCCCATCTGGGCTAGGGCATTCTGCATTTAAGAAATTTAGTAATTAGCTATTTAATCCTGCAAGGTTTTTTTAAACCTTGTAGGTATAAATATAATAGTAAGACCTACAAGGTCAGAAAAAGACCTTGCAGGAGATTTAATCAAAAATCAAATGAAAAAAGACATCACCATCCCAGAAGTAGAAAATGTATTCTTAGCCGCGGTTCAGGAATGGAGCGACGATTTTATGGAAAAAGTATGGTATGCCTATTTAATAAACGACAGTGATTTTCAGCTTGACAGCGTTATGGTTGTTTCCAAAGCCTTTGGAACCATTGATGGCGAAATGAAAAAAACATCGTTGTTGCGCCATGCTTTTATGGAAGTTCCGGCCGTTTCGGTAGTGAAAATTGAGATGATCGAGAAAAGTGTATTGGCACTTAACAATGAGTTTATGGTAACCTATTTCATAGGGAACACATTATACGATAAAAAATTTATTTTCAAAGCCAACAGTATCAATGAAACCGATGTGGAGGAAGTTCCGCTTTTGTTTGTTGATGGAGTCATGGTGAAATAGAGAATAGAAGAAAGAAGCAAGAGGAAAGACTTTGTTGTAAACATAAAATAGAAAGAGTCAAGACTAATTAAATTTTGTCTTGACTCTTTTTTATGTTAAAGTCTATTTTTTTACTTCTTAATTCTAAAAAAATCTTAATCTAATTCCTCAGTCAGTTTTTTAAACACGGCTTTGGCTTCTTTTCCTTCATATAAAATACTGTAAACAGCATCGATAATAGGAGTTTTGGCGCCGTAACCCTGATTAAGTTTGTAGGCACTTTTTACTGCATAATAACCCTCGGCAACCATGCTCATCTCCATTTGCGCCGATTTTACCGTGTATCCTTTCCCAATCATATTTCCGAACATCCTGTTTCTGGAAAAGATCGAATAACCCGTAACTAATAAATCGCCCAAATAAGCCGAATCATTGATGTTACGTTTCATTTTGTGCACTTTTTTGATAAATCTCTTCATCTCACGAATCGCATTACTCATAATCACTGACTGGAAATTATCGCCATAACCCAATCCGTGTGCAATCCCTGCAGCAATAGAATAAATATTTTTCAGCATTGCGGCATATTCGGTACCAATAATGTCGTCAGAGATTTTGGCTTTGATATAATTTCCGGATAAATTTTTGGCAACAATACAGGCTTTGTCCGGGTCTCCGCAGGCAATTGTTAAATAAGAAAGTCTTTCCAGCGCAACTTCTTCAGCGTGACAAGGTCCAGTGATTACACCAATATTGTAATAAGGAATGTCGTATTTGTAATGAAAATGTTCCCCTACAATTAAACTGGTTTCTGGAACAATACCTTTTATGGCAGAAAAAATTATTTTGTCTTTTAGCGAAACCGTTAGTTTTTCTAGTTCGGCGTTTAGGAAAGCAGAAGGAATTGCAAATATGATATAATCGGCATAAGCGACTGCTTCATTAATATCGCTGGTAAGTTTTAATTTGTTGTTGTCAAACTCTACCGAGCTTAAGTAATTTGGGTTGTGTTTGTAAGCTTTGATATGTTCTATAGCAGATTCATTGCGCATATACCACGAAATCTCTGAAAGATTTACGCACAACATTTTAGCTATAGCAGTAGCCCAACTTCCACCACCAATTACAGCAAATTTTAAATTTTCGGTCATTATTTTATAAAATTTCACCAAAAGTACTTAAAAATATACCAATATCACAAATTAAATTTTCTGATAAGCCTTGGATTTATTGGACTTTGCAAAGTTTATGCCAAAAGAATATATTTTTTATATATTTTTTTGATTTTATACAATATTAACGCAATACTTGCGTTGTAAATGATTATAAATAAAATGGTTAGAATTTAGTATGAATATTGAGTTAGTTAGTTTTGTTTTAGTATTTTAAAAGGCGTTCATAGTGGTTAAGTGAACGCCTTTTTTTATAATCCTAGTTCTATAATCAGTAACTCATCAAAACAATTTTTTTCACTTTTTCCAAAGTGATGTTTTGTTTCTCTCCTAAGGCTTTCCATCCTCTTTTTTCAAAACGGTCAACTATAAAATCGGCAGTTTTTTCAATCTTTTCTGCATTTTCAGAGAGTAAAGTTTTCATTCCCATTGCGTGGAAAAAAGCAGTTGTTTTTTCAATAGCTTTTGTGGCAATTTCGTCCTCATTTCCCGTTAAATTAAACACTCGTTTACCATATTGAGCTAATTTCTCTTTTTTGGTTTCAAACATTACTTTGTATAAGTTTGGTCCAATTATTGCTAGTGTTCTGGCATGGTCAATTCCGTAAAGTGCTGTTAATTCGTGACCAATCATGTGTGTCGCCCAATCGCTTGGAACACCTTTTTGGATTAATCCATTTAATGCCATGGTACAGCTCCACATGAAATTGGATGCCAAAGCGTAATCGGTTGGGTTTTCTGCTACATCTGGGCCAATTTGAATTAAGGTTTGCAAAATACTTTCAGCAATTCTGTCCTGCAGATAGCCTTCATGTACATAGGTAAGATATTGCTCTAGCACGTGGGTATAGGCATCGACAACGCCATTTTGTAATTGTCTTTTCGGTAGGGATGCAATAACGGTAGGATCACAAATGGAAAACTTTGGAAATAAGGCCGAACCGCCAAAATCAAGTTTTTCCTGAGTAGCCGCAATGGTCACTACTGAACCCGAATTCATTTCACTGCCTGTTGCCGGTAAAGTCAAAACGGTACCAAACGGAATCACTTTAGCTCCTTCTTTGAAAAGTATTCTTTTTTTAAGAATGTCGATAGGATCTCCTTCAAAAGGAACGGCAGCCGAAATAAATTTCACCCCGTCAATAACGCTCCCTCCGCCAACCGCAAGAATAAAATCAATATTTTGCTCTCTGATAATAGCAACGGCTTTCATCAAAGTCTCAAAATGCGGATTGGCTTCGATTCCGCCAAATTCAACAATATCGTATCCTTCCAGACTTTTGCGAACTTGCTCGTGAATTCCATTTTTAAAAATGCTCCCTCCGCCATAAGCGAGAAGAATTGTGGCATTGGCCGGAATCAGTGTGTTTAATTTTTCTATTTGTCCTTTTCCAAAAACCAATTTGGTAGGATTGTATAATTCGAAGTTTAACATAGTGTTTGTTTATTTAATAGACACTAAGTTTCGAAGAAGCTAAGAATCTAATTTTTTTAAATCTTAGAATCTTAGCTTCTCAGAATCTTAGCAACTTTAATTATTTTTTAGAATTCAATTGTACCAATAGTTTCTCGGCAACAAGTTTTGAGGAAGCCGGATTTTGACCTGTGATTAATAAGCCGTCTTCTATTGCGTACGGATGCCAATTTTCGGTTTTACTATAAATTCCTCCATTTGCCTGTAATACATCTTCCAATAAAAAAGGAACAATTTTGCTGAGTCCGACAGCTTCTTCTTCAGTATTGGCGAATCCTGTAATTTTTTTGCCTTTTACCAAAAATTCACCATTAATTTTTACATTTTTTAAAACGGCAGGAGCATGACATACAAATGCAACTGGTTTTTTATGGGTATAAAAGGACTCAATCAAAGCGACAGAGTTTTTATTTTCCACTAAATCCCAAAGCGGGCCATGGCCTCCTGGATAAAACACAGCGTCATAATCTGCTTGATTTACATCGGATAATTTTTTGGTGTTTTTTAGTTTTTCCAATAAAACTTTATCGGCGTCAAATCGTTTGGTGTCCTCGGTTGCCGATGAAGGATCGGCACTTTTTGGATCAATTGGAGGTTGTCCACCTTTTGGAGTGGCAATGTCAATAATTACTCCTTTGTCCAATAATGCATAGTAAGGAGCAGCCAATTCTTCGGTCCAAAATCCTGTTTTTTCTCCTGTGTTACCCAATTGATCGTGACTGGTAACTACGAATAATACTTTTTTCATCTTTTTGTTTTTTAGTTGTTGTGCTGTTGCCATAAAACTGCTTACAGTTAATGCCAAAATTGCTAATGCGGTTATTTTTTTCATCTTTTATTTTATTTGTTTCAGCAAATTTATGGTGAATGTGTTATTAGTAAAAATAATTTAAATTATGTTTGTGATAAAAATATTTATATCATGGTCAATCTAGAGTGGTACCGAACGTTTAAATCAGTTTATAAGAATGGTAATTTTTCTTTGGCTGCCAAAGAATTATTTATCAGTCAACCAGCTGTAAGTCAGCAAATAGTGATGTTGGAGGCGCATGTAGGCTACAAGCTTTTTAATCGAAAGTCCAAAGGGGTTGAACCAACGGAATACGCTAAGTTACTCAATAATCTGATTATTGATGCATTGGACCGTTTGGAAAATGTGGAGAATGGTTTTAGGGCTAAAGCGTTTAATTCTAATAGATTAATTTCGGTTGGAATTTCAAGACATTTGATGAGTAGTATTGGGAGTGCGTTGATTTCAAAATTTGATTTTGTCGATTTTAGTTTTCATACCAACGATGTGTTATTTGATTTGGTAAATACTAAAAAATTAGATTTTGCCATAATGACCAAGCAATTTGACACCTTTGATACGATTCAGAAGAAAGTGGGGGAAATTAAGCAAGTGATTGTTGGTTCAGCCAATCTTGATCTTTCTGATTTTGAATCAAAAAAGAAAAATCAAGATTATGCAGCTATTGAAAACTGGCTGAACGAGCAAAAATGGTACAGCCATGATGCGGGAATTTCGCATATAAAATTGTTTTGGCTACATGTTTTCGCCAAAAAAAGGCCATCAATGGTTGCCAATTATATCATTCCATCCGAATATGAGATGTTGGAAATCCTTAGTAAAAATAGTGGAGTGGCTGTTACTTGGGATATCAATGCTAAAAATTTGATCGAAGAAAAGAAGTTGCAGTTGATATGGAATAGCGATGAAATGCCAAGTACAGATGTGTTTTTGTTGTCGGGTAAAAACAGTAATTTGAGTGCTGTTTTTGAGGATATAGAAAATGAATTGAAAGTGGTTTTAGCCTAAATCAACTCGATTTAGGCTATTGTTGTTTTGTTGCCAACATAAAACCAATCATTCCGCATCGCTAAACAACTCTGATTCAGTTATGGCCTTTGAATTTTTTTTCTAAGTATATTTACAATTCGAATGAAAAAATATTAAAATATTGCTGCTATTTGTAAAATAAAAATTGACTAAATTTATTTTCATCAGGACGACAACAGTTTAAAAAATTAAAGAATGAAAAACGTAATTATTATACTTTTTGTGTTAATAGGTAATGGCATTTTTGCTCAAAATACAAATGAAGATGAAAAAGCTAAATTACTTTCGGAAGAAAAAAAATTGGATATTGAAACCGGAAAAATAATTGCAAATTATGATTTGTTTCCTACTGTCATTAAAACAAATATGCCTTTAGAGGACATTACTGCTAATAAAAAATGGAATCTAAAAGAACAAAAAAGTGAAAAATTTGCAAATGGGTATAAATACTTCAGATACAATTTTTCCATTTCTCCAATGAATCCAAAAGAGGGGAAACCGGAAGTCTCAGAAATCTTATTTGACACTAAAAATAAATTGACGGGATATGCATTTCTTTATATTGACGGAAACAAAAAAGAAAGAAATAAATCGGAATGCGATGCAGTATATAATGATATAAAAAACAAGCTTGAGAAAGAAATACATTTAAAAGCAAATGAATCATCTCAAAAGCAAAAATATCAAGGCGACAACGATAGTACTATGTATATCCATTTTTTCTATTATACAAGTAATGATTCTAACAATACATTGTTAGTCGCTTATCGTTTTAGAGAGTTTGCTTTTGATTCCTCAAAAAACATTGCGATTATTGAGGTTTTTAAATTGCCTGTTTCATTTGATAAAATAAATCAAAAAACACTTAGGTTTGTGTCAGATGAAATTAACGGATATAATAATATTTATAAAATGCTTAATGAAAATCTAAAATAATATTATTACTTCCTGTAAAAATTATTGTGGTCAATATAATCCCAGACTTTATTAGGTAACAAAGGCTGTACATTCTTCCCTTTTTTGACATTTTCTCTGATAGAAGTAGAAGATATTTCAACAACCGGAGCATCAATCAGATGAATTTTTGGGTGATTTTTCAGTTCCAAATTCTCCGATTCAGACGAAATGCGGGGATAAACATAAATGTTATGGTGTTCCAAAATCGCTTCATAATTTTTCCATTTGTGAAACGACTTCAAATTGTCTTCACCCATAATTAAGGAAAATTCATGATTGGGATATTTCTCTTCTAAATGAACCAATGTATTTACGGTATAATTGGGCTGCTGTAATTTGAATTCAATATCCGAAGGTTTTATTTTAGGAAAATCTTCGGTGGCGAGAAAAACCATCTGCAGACGATGGTGATCATCGAGCAAACTGCTTTTCTTTTTGAGCGGATTGTGCGGCGTAACGACCATCCAAACCTGATCCAAATCGGAATGCTCCGCCATGTGATTGGCAATGATAAGATGCCCAACATGTATGGGATTAAACGTTCCGAAATAAAGTCCGATTTTCATTGACTTAGTAACTAGTGATTAGTAAAAAGTAATTAGTTTTTGAGGGTTTTAGAAAAAGCATTAATCATTTTAGACTCTTCTTCTATCTGATTTAAAATCTCTTTATACAAAGTCTGATCTGTTATAAAACCAAGTTCATTGGCAATTAATAATTGAGTTTCAATTTCGAACAATGAGCCTCTTGAAATATCTAAAAAATGACTAAATGATTTGTCCGTATTTCTTCCATAGCCTTCAGCAATATTAGAAGGAATTGAGATTGAAGCTCTTTTTAGCTGACTTGTCAGGGCATATAATTCTTCTTGAGGAAATGATTTTACCAACTGATAGACTAAATAGACAATTTTAATTCCTTTTTGCTAAATTAATAAATCTTTATATGATTTTATTTCTCCCATTTTAAGTTAATTACTAGTCACTCTTTACTAATCACTCTTTAGAAACAAAATCCTTTACCAATTGATGTGCTTCTTCAAGAGCTACAGCTAAATCATAATTTTTGATAATTACATCAAATTGTGGTGCAGTGGCCAGTTCTACCGAAGCTTTGGCAATTCGCATATTGATTTTGTCTTCGCTTTCGGTGGAGCGTTCTTTTAGTCTTCGTTTAAGTTCATCGACACTTGGTGGTTTTACAAATACCGCCAAAGTTTCTTCAGGGAATTTGTGTTTGATACGCAAACCGCCGGCCACATCAATATCAAAAATGACATTTTTACCTAAAGCCCAAATACGCTCTACTTCGCTTTTTAGCGTACCGTAAAAATTATCGCGATACACTTCTTCCCACTCTACAAAATCTTCAGCTCGGATATGATTTTTAAACTCTGCCAAAGACATAAAGTAATAATCCTTTCCGTTTACTTCTTCACCGCGGGCTTCACGCGTCGCAGCCGAAATGGAAAATTCCAAATTCAAATCTTCCTGTTTTAATAAATGTCTAACTATAGTGGTTTTCCCAGATCCTGATGGTGCCGAGAATACGATTAATTTTCCTTTTTTCATTTGTATTATTTGAATGTAGAGACGCGATTAATCGCGTCTTTTGCATAGTAATTACAATACATTTAGTACCTGCTCCTTAATTTTTTCCAATTCATCTTTCATCTGAACGACTAATTTTTGCATTTGTGCGTGGTTCGATTTGGAACCCATAGTGTTGATTTCTCGACCCATTTCCTGCGTAATGAATCCAAGTTTTCTACCGTTGGCTTCCGTTCCGTTGATGGTTTCAAGGAAATAATCCAAATGGTTGGTTAAGCGGACTTTTTCTTCGGTAATGTCCAATTTTTCAAGATAATAAATCAATTCCTGCTCAAAACGATTTTCATCAACATTTACTTTCAGTTCGGAAATCGCAGTTTGCAGACGGTCTTTTATCGCTTGAACACGTTCCGGATCCAGTTCCAAAGCCTCGTTCATAAACTGACGAATGTTTGCGATGCGCAATTGGAATTCATTTTCCAAAGACAAACCTTCGTCTTTACGGAAATTTAAGATATTCTGCAATGCCTCTTCAATGGCAGTTTGAATTTGAGCCCAATCATTTTCGTCGATTTCCTCACGTTCAATTTTCATCGTGTCTGGCATGCGCACGGCCATTTTCATCAATTCAGTTTCATCTGCATCAGCATAAACCTCTCGCAACTGACTGATGTATGCTTTTACGATAGGCACATTGACTTTGGTCGAAGTCTGTTCGGCGGTACTTTCGATAAAAATCGAAAAATCCACTTTCCCTCTCTCCAGTTTCAGGGCGATTTGGTTGCGCAAACCCAGTTCCATTTCGCGGTACAGCGAAGGCATTCGCACATTCAAATCCAAACCTTTACTGTTCAGGGATTTTACTTCTACCGTAATTTTTTTGGTTGGCAATTGCAAAGTCGCTTTACCAAAACCAGTCATCGATTGTATCATATATTTTTATAAAAGTGTTCAAAGATAAGAAAAAAGTGTTCAGTGCTCCGTTTTTAGTAATCAGTGTGTCACAACACAGATTATTTTTCATCGATTTTTAAAGAAGATAGAATTGATTGTTTTTTTGAGCAGAAAGATTGGGTATTTTTAGGAGGCATTGGTCCCGCTTTTCGTTACAATCTTATATGCCGAACCCCGGCTTATAAGGATTTCCACTGCAAACGAAGTTCACTGAACTCCTATAAAAATAAAAGTATAGTGAAGTAATCGGGGCTAAAGAGAAACATTTGTGATTTTTTGCAGGCACTACAAACAGATTTCAAAAACCTGTTAGGTCTTGGTAAAAGATCAAAATAATCACATTACCCTAATACCTTCAATACCTCCTGAACATTTTTCTGTGAATTGCCGATGTATATTTTACCATCAATAATAAAAACCGGACGGCTCAAGAACGTATAATGCTCCAAAATATATTTTTTATAATCGACTTCGGTAAGGGATTTGTTCTTTAAATCCATCGATTTGTACAATTGCGCTTTTCTGCTGAAAAGAGCTTCGTAACTTCCCGAAAGTTTATGCATTTCTTCGAGTTCTTCAACGCTGATAGGATTTTGCTTAATGTCATGAAACGCTAAATTATGACCTTCAGGTAGTGATTTTATTATTTTTCGGCAAGTATCGCACGAAGCGAGATAGTATATTTTGTTCATTTTGTAGTATTTTCTAGATGCAAAGGAAAACATTTGATGTTTAAAATGTTTAATTTTATGCAAAAATTAAAATTATGCAAGATACATTTGAAGTTGCCAGAACAGCAAGAAGGATGCTGAATTCTTATTTTGAAAATTACTCATTGGAACAATTGAATAAAATTCCGGAAGGATTCAACAACAGTTTATTTTGGAATATTGCGCACGTCGTGGTGACACAACAATTATTGGTTTATAAATTATCAGGTTTGCCAATGGCAGTCTCTGATGAATTGGTTGAAAAATACCGTAAAGGAACCAAACCAGAACAAGATGCTACCCAAGAAGAAGTAGATTTGATAAAATCATTAGTGTTCAATGCTGTTGATCAATTAGAAGCTGACTATAATAATGGTGTTTTCAAGAACTATCAGGAATATCCAACTTCTACAGGATTTATTTTGAAAAGTGCAAAAGGAGCCATTGATTTCAACAATTTTCACGAAGGATTACACCTTGGGGTATTGATGAGTATCAGAAAATATGTTTAGACTCATTGTAAAAGAATAAAATTAGAAGGGTTGACAAAAATCAAAAAGTAAGACAATGAAATTCAATACCAAAGTAATTCACGGAGGGCAGCATCACGACCCAAGTACGGGAGCAGTGATGCCTCCCGTTTATCAAACATCGACTTTTGTACAGACAAGTCCGGGAAAACCTTTGAATCCGGATTATGAATACAGCCGTGCGGCAAACCCGACGCGAACAGCTTTGGAAGATGCTTTGGCGAGTATCGAAAACGGAACTCGCGGATTGGCTTTTTCATCAGGACTTGCGGCTACCGATTGTGTTTTGCGATCCTTTAAAGCTGGTGACGAAATCATCGCGATGGACGATTTATATGGTGGCACTTACCGCATGTTTACCCGAATTTATAAAGACAGCGGCATTGTGTTTCATTTTGTGGACATGAATGATTTGGATAATTTCAAGTCGCTGATTAATGAAAATACCAAAATGGTTTGGGTAGAAACACCGACGAATCCTTTAATGAAACTAGCCGATATTGAAGAGATTGCCAAAATAACTAAAGCCAATAGTATTCTTTTTGCAGTCGATAACACTTTTGCGACACCTTATTTGCAAAAACCTTTGGATTTGGGTGCTGATATTGTGATGCACTCGGCTACTAAATATTTGGGAGGACATTCGGATGTGATTGCCGGGGCTTTGATCGTAAAAGATGAAGCTTTAGGCAGTCAGTTGCATTTTCAGCAATTTGCCACAGGCGCTACCTTGGGGCCAATGGATAGTTTTTTGGTTTTAAGAGGAATAAAAACTTTGCATCTGCGAGTTCAGAGACATTGTGAAAATGGAGCCAAAGTTGTTGAATTTCTGAGCAATCATCCTAAAATAAAAACAGTTTATTATCCGGGATTACCAAATCATCCTTATCACGAAATTGCAAAAAAACAGATGAGTGGTTTTGGAGGGATGGTTTCTTTTACTTTTGTATCAGGTAAAAAGGAAGAGGCTGTGAAGTTTTTAGAAAGACTGAAAGTATTTACTTTGGCAGAATCTCTTGGCGGTGTGGAATCCTTGGCGAATCATCCCGCCTTAATGACCCATGCTTCCATTCCTGAGGATAAGCGAAAAGAAGTCGGAATTACCGATGATTTGGTTCGTCTGAGCGTTGGAATAGAAGACGTCGAAGATTTAATTGCCGATTTGAATCAGGCATTAGCATAAAAAAAACTCCCAACTTGAATATAGTTGGGAGTTTTTTTATTAGTTATTTAAATAAAGAATATAACCTACACCGACAAAAGTAAGCCAGTCATTGCTTTTATTTTCTTTGTATAAATCTTTATTGGGATTAAGGCCATCAACCCAATCAGAAGCAAAATATTGCACTCTAGTATCCAAAACAAGATCAGATAATGATGTTAATTTGTAGCGAATACCCATATTTAGAGCTGCCGAAAACACGGTCTTACTTTCATTCGAATACCCGTTAGAATGTCCATCAGAAGGGATTAAATATTTGACAGGAGTGGTAAGAGGAGTACCTATGTCTCCCATAGTGGACCACGCTTTGGCGTTATAATAGCTGAATTGTGGCCCTATTGCAACATAAGGTGCCCAACTACCAATCTCTCTTTCAAAATCGTGGATGTTTTTGAAACTATATTCGAGTTGAAAGCCTGCACTAAACAATTGTGTAGAACCTCTCATCGCTTGGAGTTGTTTGGATGTAAAACTGTTTTTTTCAACCCAATCACCGTAGTGTTGTAATTTAGATTCGTTATAGGATATCTCAGATCTTATTTTGAAATGCTCTTTGAAATATTCATTCAAATTGTCATAATAAGAAAACCCCATATAATCGAAAACTGAAATTCCAAATCCCATATTGTCAATATTCGTTTCTATGTCATTTCGTTGTCCATAATCAGATCGAAATTCAATTCTACCGGTTATGACGCCAATTTCATGTGCAACTTGTGAAAAGGAAAAAAGGGGCGTTATTATTAATAAAAATATTGTAAAAATTTTAAATTTGGCCATAGGTTGGTTGGTATTTTCAAAAAACAAAGATATAAAAACTAGTAGTATAGAGAATTATTATCTTAAAATAAATAAACAGGAATATTATTCTTATTTTTAACAATACTATATCGATTTCGTAAAAAGAATACTCCATGTGTCAGATTTTTTTATAAATGGTTACTAAAAAGATAATTCTGTCACAATTAAGCACAAAAAAGTTAAAATATTTTAATCATGGTGTATCTTTGTACAACTAACTAAAACATTTTTGAAACATTTATAATTAATAATTATGTCACAAAGTATTACAAATTTTATAGAATCAGTTGCCAAAAAAAACCCGAATGAACCAGAATTTCTTCAAGCGGTTACTGAAGTTGCCGAAACAGTAATTCCTTTTATTGAAGAAAATAAAAAATACCAAAACAAAATGATTTTGGAAAGAATGGTAGAGTCAGATCGTATCATTATGTTCCGCGTTGTTTGGGTAGATGATAAAGGGGAGACGCAAGTGAACAGAGGATATCGTATTCAGATGAACTCGGCTATCGGGCCATACAAAGGGGGAATTCGTTTCCATCCTTCAGTAAATTTGAGCATTTTGAAGTTCTTGGCTTTTGAACAAACTTTCAAAAACAGTTTGACTACATTGCCTATGGGTGGTGGAAAAGGAGGAGCTGATTTTGATCCAAAAGGAAAATCAGATAATGAAGTAATGCGTTTTTGCCAATCCTTTATGACAGAATTATCAAAACATATTGGTGCAGATACTGACGTTCCAGCTGGGGATATTGGTGTAGGTGCCAGAGAAGTTGGATACATGTTTGGTCAATACAAAAGATTGGTAAATGAATTTACCGGGGTTTTAACCGGAAAAGGAATTTCTTTTGGTGGATCATTAATACGTCCGGAAGCTACAGGATACGGAGATGTATATTTTGCACAAAGTATGTTGGCTACCAAAGCAGAAAGCTTTGAAGGAAAAACAGTAGTGATCTCCGGTTCTGGAAATGTAGCTCAATATGCAGCCGAAAAAGTAATCCAATTGGGTGGAAAAGTAGTGACTATGTCGGATTCTGCTGGATATATCTATGATGCCGATGGTATAGATGCCGATAAGTTGGCTCACATAATGCAAATTAAAAATGAACTGAGAGGAAGAATCAGCGATTATGTTGCAAAATATCCAAATGCAAAATATGTGGCCGATAAACGTCCTTGGGAAGTAAAATGTGATGTTGCTTTGCCTTGTGCAACTCAAAATGAATTGAACGAAGAAGAGGCCAAAACACTTATTGCCAATGGTTGTATCTGTGTTGCCGAAGGTGCAAATATGCCTTCTACGCCAGAAGCTATTCATGTTTTCCAAAAAGCCAAAATTTTATTTGCTCCTGGAAAAGCTTCAAATGCTGGTGGAGTAGCAACTTCAGGGCTTGAAATGTCACAAAACTCATTGCGTTTGAGCTGGACTTCGGAAGAAGTGGACGAAAGATTAAAAATGATCATGAGAGATATTCACGCTTCATGTGTGAAATACGGTACCGATGAAACTGGTTATGTTGACTATGTAAGAGGTGCTAATATCGCCGGATTTGTAAAAGTTGCCGATGCAATGCTTGCTCAAGGAGTGGTATAAAGATTACTGAGTTCAGACTTTAGAATTCAGAAATATTATAAAAAAAGCCTTTTTTCTGTAAAGATTAAAGGCTTTTTTGCGCTTATTGGAAGGGAATCCAATTGGAAGGGAATCCAAAAATCTGCAATCAAAAATGCTGCGCCAGTTCGCAATCGCTCGGGTCTGCAATCTAAAATCCTTTCCTTTGTGCTATATTTGTGAATCAATAACGATTCGATGCGAAAAAGGCTTAAATACCTGTTATTATTATTTGTACTGCAATTCAGTTTTGCACAAACTAATTTGTCTTGGCAGGGATATTTTTCTTATACCCAAATAAAAGCTCTTTCCGAATCGCCAACAACTATCTATGCTGCTTCCGAAAATGCTTTGTTTTCCAAAAACAGTAATACAAACATTTTAAAAACTACTACTACAATTGATGGACTTTCGGGGGAAACAATAACGGCCCTTTATTATAGTCCGACTTTTAATAAAACGATTATTGGTTATCAAAACGGACTATTAATTGTTGTGAACGAGGCCGATGGTTCTATGCTTAAAGTGGTTGATATCATCAATAAAAATTTACCTGCCAATATAAAACGAATCAATAATTTTATGGAGTTTGGAGGTGTTTTGTATCTCTCAACCGATTTTGGGATTGTTCAGTTTAATTTGGCTACTTCCAAGTTTGGAGACACCTATTTTATTGGCGACAATGGAACCGAAATCAAAGTTAGTCAAACAGCCATTTACAATGGGTTCATTTATGCCGCCACTTCAAGCGGAATTAGAAAAGGAGATTTAGCCAATCCTAATTTAATTGATTTCAAACAATGGCAGATTATTAATTCAGGAGAATGGACAAGAATTGTGTCATTTGGCACCGAATTATATTCCTTAAATACAGCAGGTTACGTTCACAAATACGATTCGGGTTCCAATGTATTTAACTCCTTTTTGCAATTGGGCGAGGCAGCTACAAACTTTCGTTCCACCTCTGATTATTTGATTATGACGACAGCCAATTCAGTTTCTATTTACAATAAACAGATGGTCTTGCAGCGTCAGATAAACAGAAATCAAATACCTGATATCAATTCAACGTTTAGCAGTGCTACGATAATAAAAGATTCGATTTATATTGGCACAACCGAAAACGGTTTGCTTACCACTTTACTTTCTGCTGCTTCAACTTTTGAAAATATAACGCCAAACGGGCCTTCACGAAATACTATTTTCGCGCTGCAAGTTACTCCTACACAACTTTGGACAGTTTATGGTGATTATGATATTTTTTATAATCCGTATCCGTTGGATGATTTTGGGATAAGTAAATTTTCCACTTCAGGGTGGCTTAATATTCCTTATAGCCAAGTTCGAGGAGCCAAATCAATGTCCCGGATTATGATTAATCCAATCAATGAAAAAGAAGTTTATGCGAGTTCTTTTTTCTCAGGTTTATTAAAAATAGAGCAGGATATTCCAACGATTTTATACAATCAAACCAACAGTAGTTTGGAGTCATTAACTATCAGTCCGCCCGATCCCAATTATATAGATGTCAGGATTAACGGAACTGCATTTGATAAATCAGGAAATTTATGGATTACCAATTGCAGGGTTGTAAATGGTTTGAAAATGTTAAGTTCTAATGGGCAATGGAAAAGTTACGCGATGGATAAAATTCTTTCGGTACCATCAGAAAATGATTTTGGTAAAATGGTTATCGATAAGTATGGTACTAAATGGATGGCAACCAGCAAAAATGGTGTAATAGGATTCAACGAAAGCAGTAATGCCTTTAAAAAAATTACTTTTGGAGAAAATCAGGGGAATTTACCCATTCAAGATGTTAGGACGGTTGCGGTAGATAATAAGAATCAGCTTTGGATAGGAACAACTAAAGGGTTACGGGTTTTGTCCAATGTAAGTGATTTCCAGACCGAGAGCCAGTTGACTACTGAAAGCATTATTATTATGGAAGATAATCTGGCGCAGGAATTACTTTATGAGCAGTTTATAAGTGATATCGAAGTGGATGGTGCTAATAATAAATGGATTGGAACTGCAGATGCCGGTGTATTTCTGCTTTCTCCAAACGGTCAGGAAACCAAGTATCATTTTACGACCGATAATTCGCCGCTACCGAGCAATGTGATAAATGACATTAGTATTAATAGTAATACCGGAGAAGTTTTTATAGCAACCGCCAAGGGTTTGATTTCTTTCAAAGGAATTGCTACTTCAGCCAATGAAAATCTGAATAATGTATATGTGTATCCCAATCCTGTTCGTCCGGAATATCAAGGCACGGTAAAAATAAACGGCTTGCTCGATAAAGCCAATGTAAAAATAACCGATGTAGCTGGAAATTTGGTCTTTGAAGCTAAATCCGAAGGAGGAACTATAGAATGGGACACCTCCGCTTTCGGGAAATATAAAGTAGCATCAGGAGTGTATATGATTTTTGTTTCGGCTCAGGATGGGACTGAGACCAAAGTCAAAAAAGTGATGATTATTCGTTAATAAGAAATCAGATTTTAGATTTCATAAAGCAGTTTCAGAAATCTAAAATTTAAAACCTAAAATCTAAAATTGTTAGTCAAAACAAAAGCCATCGTAATTTCGACATTAAAATTTCAGGAAAAAAGCCTGATTGTAAAATGTTTTACATTATCCAACGGATTGAAATCGTATTTTGTCCGTGATGCTTTTTCGTCCCGAAAGGCAAGCCAAAAAGCGGCTTATTTTCAGCCTTTGACGATTATCGAAATTGAAGCTGTCCATAAAAACAAAGGGACTTTGGAAAATTTCAAAGAGGTAAAAGTAGCGTCTCCTTTTCATTCTATACAATCGGATATTTTCAAAAGTACTATTGTTCTGTTTCTCTCCGAAATTCTACACCATTCGATACATGAAGAAGAGAAAAACGAACCCTTGTTTACTTTTCTCGAAACCGCTTTGCATTGGCTTGACCAACATGACGAAATTTCAAATTTTCATTTAATTCTGATGTTAGAAACCACAAAATATCTTGGTTTTTACCCCGATACTTCGGATATGGATATGCCTTTTTTTGAAATGATTGAAGGCGTTTTTACTCCTTTTCACGGCGTTAGTTCTTTGACAGAACACGAAACTCATTTGTTCAAAAAGTTAATTCAGTTAAAATTGGATAATGACCAAAAAGTCTTTCATGTCATTGAAAGACAATTACTCCTGAAAATTTTAATTGATTATTATAGTTTTCACCTCGACGGATTCAAGAGGCCAAAATCACTGGATGTTTTGAAGGAAGTTTTTTCTTAAAAAAAGAAAATAAATTTTTATATTTGCTCACAATTAAAATGTAGGCCTATTCTGCTTTTTAATTGTGAGTCTTTTTTTAACTAATAAAAAAATATAAAATTCCCAAAAATGGAAAAATTGAAATTTTTAATGCTGCTGTTTCTATTTGTCAGCATATCGGTATTTGCCCAGAGAAATTACGATGAGGTAATTAAAACGGATGGCACCATTCAAGATTTAGTGCAAAACGAGATTACAGGAGTTATTGTCTTTAAAGGAAATGGTAAAATCAGCGGAATTAATGCTGAAACCAAAAAAATTGTATGGACATTAACCAAAGAGGATTATGGCAATGCCACTACAATGGAGCTTTTGGGAGATGCTGATTTAGACAAGATGTTCAAAGAAAAAAAAGCGCTAAAAAGTGTCCCAAACAGTCCTTATGTTGAGGCTTATGTTAATTCTAAATTCATAATAATTAATACCGATACGGGGAAAATAGTTTACAATTCTTCTAAAGAGTCTTTTTGGGTTGTACAATCGGATTTTCTTCCCGAAACCAATGAATATTTGCTTACATTGAGAGACAAAGGGAATATGAATATTGCTTTAATTGATATGAATACCGGAAGCATCAAATGGAATACTCCTGTGGATAAATCAAAATCTTTGTTTAGTTTATCGCTAAAAGCAAGTATAAATAAAGCTCAGGTAAACGGTGCCACGATTTATTATTTACTTTATGGAAAGCTATATTCCTTCGATAGAGAATCCGGAAAATTAAATTGGAAAGCCGAGGAAGAGTATACAAAATTTTTCCCAACCCAAAACGATAAAAACATTGTTGTGATTAATTCAGCGGGTACTTTTTCTACAAAAGAATATATAAATGTTTTGAGTACAGATACAGGAAAAAGCATCTGGAAAGAGTCAATAAAAACAAAATATGTGGTTTATCTTGAAGATTGGGGAACCAAATTGTTGATTGCTCATTTCGGCGGTTTTAATTTTTTCGACCTAAAAACAGGAGAAAAAATTTGGAAAAAAGATGCTCGTGGTGATGGATTGAAAAAAGTAATTCCTATCGATAAAGACTTTTTGTATGTAGCAGAAAATGAAATGATGTTAATCAATAAAGACGGAGAAAAACTTTGGAAAAACTTTATTGAAATTGCTGATGACAAAGAAGATCCTATTTTTTACTTAGGAAAAGTTGGAGAAAAGGTAATGTATCTTACAGGAACTTATGGTAATATGGTAGATTACAAAACGGGTAAAAAATTATGGAAACGCAATATCAAGTTTGATAAAGATCGTCCCGTTTTGCCAACTTATGATGAGGCAACAAATTCATACTTAGTATATAATGACGAAAAATTATATAAATTCAATCCTACAATTGATGATAAACCAGAGCCATTTGCAGAAGTGAATATCAAAAGAGAGAAAGAATTAAACAGTATCGAAATGTTTCCTTGGGGAGTTGCCCTTTCCGGGCCGGTTGAGGTAATGGGAGTTGCCCTTGACGGTTCCGTAAAATACCATCTTACTTATAACCAACCGGGAGAAACTGGAAGACAGTTTTTAAAAGGTGGTGCAATGGTAGCTAGTTTTGCTTTAGGAGCCACTTCAGTTGCAAAAGGAATTGAAGGTTCTGAATGGACTATGACCACTCGTGACGCTAATGGTAATGAAACGACATCTGTTGTAAAAGAAAAAGACAAGGCAAAACTAAATCAGTCTGCTGCGGCCGCTGCGGGAGCTGGTGCAATGGCAATGGTGGCTGAAAAATTCGGTTCTCGTTTTAATGCAATGAAACAAAACAAAGATTTTTCATATATTTTTGCAAAAACAGAGACAGGCGAAAAAATGCTTGTGAAAGTTAGAAAATCAGATGGTGTTGAGGTTGATAAATTAATCTTTAAAAACAATCATCCCGTTTACGAAATTGATCCGGCGACACAAAACATTTTTTATGTGCTCGATGATTCAATAGAAATTTTTAATAAAAAATAAAAACTCAAGAGCCATCAAAATTTACTTTGATGGCTTTTTTTTTGATATGAAAAAAATAATACTTCTCTTTTTTATTTTCGGATTTACAGCAATCCATTCGCAAGAAAAAGTCACTTATAAAAAAGGCAAATTTTTTGTGCCTACAATTAAGTACTCTCAATATTCTTGTTTAGACAATGTGATTACCCAAACTACTTTTTATCAAATGGATCCCGAGTTGAAAAGCGAGGAACAAGTTTTGAAAAAAAGCTATTTTAATATTGACGGGTACATAAAGGATCCTTCAAACGGGAAATTAAAAATTTATATCACGATACCTTTTCCAAGATACACGAATACCCAAATGGACAGTGTTTACAATAGCAAAACGAAAGTATGGGCCTATCATCCGTATTCCGGGTATGATGTCAAAGTTAACATAGAGGTGAAGTGTGGTGATAAATTGATTTATTCCGATGTGTTTGTCAGTTCCGAAAAGAATGTTTTTCTAGGAAGTTACAATAAAGAAAGCGCCAAAGCGGCAGTTGCTTCCAATCAACAAAAAATGAAGAACTCTGAGATAAAAGAGAACCTTACTGTTGAAGAATTAGGAATTGACACGGTTATTTATTCTACAATGAATCGAATCCAAGGATTACTCAATTATAAATTTGGATATTATAATGATGAGGTAAAAGACAAATTTGAGTTTATGACCTCCAAGGGACATCCGGAATATCAACAAATGTTTGCTTTTGAAAATGCCATAACAGAACAAATGGGAAAAGTTACATTAGAAAAAGGTTTGGACGTGAAGGTATTAATGCCACATTTAGTTTATTTGGAAAGTCTGTTGACAAAGTATCCACAACTTCCCGAAAACGAGAACATTCGGTTTTTAGTTACCTATGATTTGGCATTGACGTATTTACTATTGGAAAACAAAGAAAAATCACTGTATTTTGCCGATTTACTTATTAAAAACGACAAACAAAGTTCTAAAGGGACAGATATTATAGACCGTGTCAATAAGGCTAATTTTGTAGACAGAATGACTAGGACGCATACGAATCGTTTTGTCGAATTAAAAAAATTAGGTTTCAAAATTAAGGAAGAAAAGGAAGAAGCCAGACTCGCTTTTTTTGAAAGAATCATTCAGGAAGATGCCGATTGGGAACAAGAGAAAATAAGCAGAACGAGTTCACTTGAAAAAAGGATTACCGAAAGAAAGAATATATTAGACTCTATTTATTTTCAAAAAAATTCGGATTTATTGGCCAAAGTCATAAACAATTTGGGTGGGAGTGAAGCCATTAAGAAAATAGAAAAAACACACATTCTGTCGAAGCTTAAACTCGAAGACAGCAATATGCCACAAACAGAAGAGAAGTGGGCGACAGAGACGAATTATCTTTTGAAGAAAAAAACACCCAATAATTATTACGAAATAGTGAATGGTCCGGAATCATGGGTTCATGACGATATGGATAACAGCACCGAAAAATGGAAAAAAATTAACAATTCCGATTATTCCGATATTGTGACCAATCTAGATCCCCTCAATTTGTTGACTTCATTCCGGATTGATTTATGGAATAAGTTTGATTTAGTGTCTGATGACATATCCGATGGGAGATTGTGCTATCATCTTACTTATTTTGAAAAAACACTCAATTCTAGCAATAGAACAGTTCCTAAAACCGAATATAATCTATATGTTGACAAAGAAAATTTCACGATAGTCTCTTTTGAAAAAACAGAATATTTCAAGGGAAATAAATCTTCTTTTGAAAGAAAGATTTTTAAAGATTACCGAGAGATTGCGGCACTGAATAATGCAAAAATACCACATAAAGTCATAAACGAAATTGAAGATTATTACGGGGAAACATCTTATCAGGAGCTTAGGGAAAAGGTAGAGGTAAATCCTGTTTTTGGCAACAGAATATTTATGAAAGAAGTTTATTTTGGAGGCTTTAAGTAATATTAAATTTTAAAAACCCAACTGAATTGAAAAGTTCACTTGGGTTTTTTTTATGCAAATCAATTTCCCTATTTGGGACATAGACTCTATTGGGGAAAGTCAATTTTGGATTGATTTTTTTATTTTTATGATTCTTCTAAATTATTTTATAACCCTTCTTTTTCATCCCGTTTTGGAAACTAAAGTTGAAGCAATAAAAAGTTTTTCTTCTTTGCTGTATTCCAGTTCTATTCCTTTCAAAATGTATTGAGAATCGATTACTGTAGTGTTGGCATCAAGTGTCTGTAAGCAGGCAAAAGCCGTTGCGGAAACTATTTGTGCGCCATTGAGCTCATAATTTTTGGCGACTATATCAAGAATGTTTTGATCTTTGAGTTTCGTTTTTTTAGGCATACAGTTTTCCCATAATTTCAAACGTTCTTCAGCTGTTGGTTTGCTAAACGGGATAACAGAATTGAATCTTCTTAAAAAAGCATCATCGATATTGTTTTTAAAATTGGAGGTGAGGATAACCAACCCATTAAAATTTTCTACCCTTTGCAATAAATAGCTCACTTCTTGATTGGCGTATTTATCATTTGAAGATTTGGTTTGAGTTCGTTTCCCAAAAAGAGCATCGGCTTCATCAAAAAGGAGAATCCAGTTTTTATTTTCGGCTTGTACGAATATTTTTTCTAGATTTTTTTCGGTTTCACCAATGTATTTAGAGACAACTTGTGATAGACTGATGCGGTACACTTCTTTTTTGAATTCTTTTCCCAGCAGAGTAGCTGTAAGCGTTTTTCCAGTACCTGACGGACCGTAAAAAAGGCTTCGATAACCGGGTGCAATTTGTTTGGCCATTCCCCAGTCGTGGCGTAATTGCTCCTGATGTTTCAGCCAAAGTTTGATTTGATTGATATGGTCTTGCGTATTTTCATTTACAACCAAATCATTCCATTCCATTTGGGTGGTGATTTCCTGAGCTGGAAAGTTGGTTCCGAATTTTGGTTTTAATTTTTCACCAAAAAATAAAAGATGGATTATTTCAGGAGGTAAAATAATGCGGCCGCTCATTATAGGCTCGCCTTCTTTTACGTCTTCCAGGAATAAAATATTTTCTTTCGAAAACCAATGCGCCGGTGCAAACAGTTGCTGTATTTCCAATCGATAATTAATATCCTCCCTTGCCAAAATATATTGTACTGTTTCGCCTGTAGGAAGCATTCCCCTGTGATTGTCCAACCGGATTCCGCCCAGTTCTGGTAATTCCCCTCCATCGGGATAGACTTCTTTTATGATTTCATCAAAAAAATGGGGCAGAATGTTTGGGACTAATGCCAAAAGTAGGATAACCGATTCTTCATGGGTTGTCTGCCTTCCTAAAGCTTCCGAAAAGGAATTCTCGAAGTTATAAAGTACAGGTTCTTCTTCGTTTTCGACAAAACGAAGCGACTGGATGAGAAAGGATTTTAATGTTTGAAAGGGCACGGTAAATTATGTTTTTAGAGTGTATAATCTTTTTCGTCAGTTTCAATATTATTTCGAATAGTTCCGTTAAAAAGGCTTTTTTCTTTTTCGGTACCTCCTTCATCAATAAAATAGGAAGACTGAATAGAAATGCTTACAGGAACCGATTTACTTTCCTGAATTTTTATTTCATTTATTTTTTTCTGGTCAGGAGTTGTCGGGCTGGTTATTAATGGGCTCGAAAGTCCGTAAGTTGGTGTAACATTGTATTTGAGCTTTTTCTTTTCCAAATAATGTTTTTTAAGGCTTTTTTCGACTATGGCTTCATGCTCGGAATTGGTTGATCTTTTCAGCGGTGTTAAATTTTGTTTTTCGTTCGGACCACCTAAGTTATGATTCAGTAAATGCCCCTGAATGTAGTAAGGGACGTTGCCTCCATGATGTTTTCTTTTGAATAAGGTATCGTAAATTCCTGTTGCTCCGGTAGTACTTGCACCAGCAGTTCCATCATTAATTAGAGGATTTGCGATCATGCCATTTGCCACGCCATTGCTTTCCCCACTGAAGGTTACATTTCTTTTGTCAGCTGCTTTGGAAGATATAAACAAATCTTTGATATAGTTAATCAGCGATTGAGTCATTTCTTCAAATTGCCCATCGTAATCTACTCCAGTTTTGCCTTGGTTTTTTTCCATGGCATTTTCAAATTTGGTTTTGATTCTCAAAGCGCTTTCAATTCGGGCATCATACTTGCTTTTATTGTTTTTGTATTTCTGTTCTTTTTTGAAATCAATAATTAATTCTTCAAGGGTTTTTGGAGTACTTCTAATAATTAATTTTGGTTTTTTCTCATTTCCTTCAATGTTGATGCTGTGTTTTTTATCATCTTCAGCTTTAAATTCTTTTTTCAAACCTACCCACGAGAGTAATTTTTTAACTCCGGCTTTTCCTGCTTTGAACAGCTTTTTCACAACAGTTCCAGCTTTTTCAAGCACCCAGTCTATAGCTTTATTGACAGGAGCTTGTATTTTATCAAGTAAGGCCTGAACCTTTTTGCTTAAATCCCCCAAACCGAGTAAACCGGCTAAAAAGCCAATGGCTATCGGAACTAATTTGGCCAGTGAGTTTTCAACAAAATTGGCGGCCTGGGTAATTTTGCCTGCGACAATCAGTGCAGTACTGTCAATTATACTATTTATTAAATCCAATATTCTTTTGGCATTATTGATAAACCAACTAATGACATCATAGATAAGTTTACACGCTTTTATAAAAGCACCAACAGGATTAAACAAACTGATGACCCAAGTTATTCCGGCCTTAATCACGGTTTCGATGAGCATATTTTGTATGGCATCTACAACCATAACTTTGAGGTCTCCTATTTTTTCTTTGATGTAATTCCATAATCCTCCAATACCCTCTTTTCGGATTATTTGAAATATTTCAAAACCTGTTTCCAGTGCAGCTACAACAGTTGCCCCATACAATTTTGTGGCCCTTGCCTTAATGTTTTCCCAAGTTAAACCAAAAACCGACATGATGAATTCAAAAATCCCAGTCAAGTCCCATTGCTTAGGGAATTTTATAGAAGGAGGCATATTGCCCATCAGCCATTCGAAGAATCCTTTTTTGAGGTGTTCCAATGCATTTTTGCCGAAATTTTGAAATCCCAAAACAATTGCATCCAGTAAATTGGACAGAAAACCAATAGGATCCAGAATTATTTTACCGACAACATCTGCGACCTTTGCCAAGACATTCAGCAACAGATTTTTCATTTGGATTATGGCTTTTATCACACCGACAACAGCATCATAGGCGCGTTCGAGCCAGCTTTTGTTTTCTTCCTGAATCCTGTCAAATGTTTCTTCCAATTTGGCTACGGCAGCATTAAATTTGGTAGTAATACTTTGTTTTAAGCCTTCATTAGCTTCCTCAACTTTGGACTCTAGTTCTGAAAACCGTTCGGTTGCATGGGTAAATACATCGCCGGCGATTCTCTGAGTGTCTTTGTCTTGATTTTTCCAGTAATTTTGAGTTTTGAGTTTTCCATCATCAATATCTTTTGTCGCCTGGTTTAATTCTCTTTCAACCAAATCACCAATTTTTCGAACGACAGGAGCTAGCGAGTTGATAAAATTATCCTGTTCTTCAATGAAAACTTTTTTAATGTCTTTAGGAATGCCCTTTGCCCAATTGACCAAATCATCAAACCAGCTGGTATCTGTTCTTTCTTTTACATTTTTTTCAAAGGTTTTGTTGGCAATATCCAGAGCTTCATCAAAATCTTTGTTTACTTTTTCGGTTAGATTTTTAAGGTTAGTTTCGACCAAAAGTTTGGTGTCATCATATATTTTATTTAGATCGGTTGCGACTTTGGTTCGAACCTCTTCTTCTTTTTGTTTTTTAAGTTCTTTGTTTTTATCGACTTGGCTTAATTGTTTATTTCGTACTCCAAACATTTTGGCCAAACCTCCAAGAGTGAGGGAGTTAGTGTTGTTTTTTGTGGCACCCGCAATTGGGTTGGCTAATTTTAAATATTGCTGGTGAGTACCGGCTGCTTGTTTCTGACTTTCTTTTTTTTCTACTAATGAATGATCAAAAGAGGGTTCGTTTCCATTTTGAAGCTGTTCTTCAGAAATATCATTGTTGGCTAGCTCATTATCAATTTTTTTAGAATCGGTGGAGAGGTCGTTGTCCTGAGCTGTTTTGAGAGGCGGTGCAAAACCCGGATTGGAAACATTGGGATAAGTTCCAATATCTTCTTTTGGAAGTGGCGTTACTGTTTTTGAGACAACACTGGCTTGGTCCGGAGTTGCGCTTACTGTATTGGCTAATTCTCCGTTTGTATTCTGTTTTTCTTTTTCAAGGGAATCAGTAATATCTTGTTGAGCCTTACTCATTTTTTCAGAAGAGGTTTGGTCTTTTTCCATCTCTTCTTTATTTTTCGGAATCACCTTCTTGATATTTTCTAAAATAGCATCCGAGAACTTTTTGGATTCAAATTTTTTGACTGTCTTTTTTGCATCAGCCATTTCTTCGACCTGATTTTTCTTGGCCACACTAGATTTTTCCAATGCCGGGTTTATGGAAACTGCCTTTTGCATTTCCTCTTTTTTCTCCTCGGCAGTACCGTGTTTCTTTTGCGATTTGGCAGTTTTTACAATCTTAGCTTTTTGAATATCAAGAATGGATGCTTTTTTTAAATTAAGAACAGGATCAGGGTTTTCTATTTTTTTAGCTTTTACAGTTACAGGCACAAGAGCATTCTCTTTCTTTTTTTTCTTGATTGCAGAAGGAAAGAAAGGAATGGTTTTTCGCTGTGGCTTTTTAGTAAGCGCTTTAAATACAGGTCCTGTTTTACCCATTTTGTCCGATAATTGAGCTGTTAATTCATTATAATTATTTGCTTTAATTCCAATAGCACTGTAAAAAATCTTCCATCCATGGGGTTTTTATCATTCCGATTCCCCAGGGTAATTGGGTTAGTAAAACATCAACACCTTCTTGTTTTACCCAGAGTTCTAATTTTTCACTTTCTGTTAAAAGGATTTTTCCTTTTCTTTTCAAAAAAGTTTCCCGTAAACCGGCAATGGAGGTGTCACCCAAAATTTTCCAATGTTCAATCACAGCATTTAATAGGCTTTCACATTTTTCTATTTCAGTGGGAGTAATTTCCAGTTGGGTATTGACTACATTTTCTATAGGGAAGCCGCATAAAATTTTATTCAGAACCAATTCATTTTCTCCAATTTTTGTTTCTCCGTTAATTAAAAACTGGGTTAAGAGAATCGCTTTATGCTGACTGATTTTGGTTGTCCAGATTTCATCTTTTGTTAAATACAGTTGCTCAAATAGAGATTTCAAAAAAGGGTGAAATAGTATCAAACCTGCATTTTCAATATAAATCAGATTCTGTATTTTTGAATAAGGTCTTTCGGATTTCATTTTTTTTGGAATTTCTAAAGTCTTTATTTCTTCGGTTTCTAATTCTTTTATTGGACTTAAAATATTTAGAGAGTAAAAAATAATGTTCAAAAAAACGATGAAATCAGTATTTTGCAACAAAGTGTATTTTTTATAAAAGCTTTTCTTTTCGTTTAACAATTTGTTTAAAGCTGTTAACTGAGAGGTTTCTATATCCCAATATTGAGTGATTAAAGTTTTTGTAATTTGATAAAGAGTTGTATTTGGGATTGCTTTTTCTTTAAAAAAATAAAATTGCCAGGCCATAAATTCAATCCAGCTTTCTATTGTTGTATTGGAAAAAGAATTTGGTTTTGAAGCCAATACAAATTGAAATAGTATGGTGAATTCTGATAGAGAATTTTCAATTTGAGAAGTGATTTTAGTTTTAAACTCTTTTGAAAATGCATTTATAAAGCGGATTAGCGCTTTCGGGTTTTCCAGAAATACCTCTTTTAATTTTTGAATAAAAGAAGGATTAACTTCTAATTCTGCAATTAATTCTTCAAGATTTTTAACCAATCCATTTTCGGGAATAATTCCTTTTTGTAAAAAGATGAAAAACAAATTTTCGGCAATACTGTTTTTTGAAAATACAGTTTCAGAATTTTTGATTATCTCAACATTTTCTTCAAAATCTTCAAAATGTAATTTTAAATAGGATTCAATTTGTTCTAATGAATGAGTCACAATTTCTTCTTTCCATTTTTTTCTGGAAAGAGGCGGAAGAATTATTTCCAGTTTGTCAATTTTCCAGATATAGTTTTGGGAAGAATACTGGTTCAGCAATAGTTCTAGTTTTGGATAAAATTCTTTTTCCAACAATGATTGCAGAACACTTTGCACTTCTTTCCCAAAATCGAGTGAAGTACAACGGATGTCCAAAGTATGTTGTTGGAGTAAATGCATTGCTTTTAGTCAATTATTAAATCATTATCTTCTAGGATACTACCATACATTTTATCTAAATTAGTCTGCATTTCTTTTGTGAAGAGATCAAAATTCAATTTATTTGGTTTATACGAAAGAGCTACAGATGTTGAAATGTGACCAGCTTCTGGTACTATAATATGAACGCCTTTTTGGTTCTTTTGGTCTTCGAGTAATCCAACCCCAATTACCGTCATTGGAAAATCAGCACGACTTACGGATCTGGTATCATTAGTGAGGCTGCCTGGAACACTTGTGGTAGTGCCGTCTTTATATTCTGCTCTATAGAAAGGGACCATAAAAGTGAGATACATTTGTTTCTCATTGATGTTGGGTAAAAAAGATTGCAGCATTTTATATTCTTCGTCTTTTAGTGGAAAAAAAATCCAATCCGGACCATTTTTTTCATCGATTTGCGGGTCTTTCAATTTGGCTTCGGTGCAGATGTACATGGAGCATGAAAACTTCTCAATACCTGTAAAATTTACTTTTATCGTCGCAAGTTGTTTGGTACTAAAAGGTTTGCTGACATTTCCGAAATCAAAACCATTGATTGAAGGCGCGGGTTTGTCTGAAAACTCCAAAATATCTTTTAGAATCTTGTTGGTGTCAACAGCGGTTATATTTCCTTTTGAAATAATTTTGCTGTCAATCGCTGTGATTATTTCCTGTTTGGTTGCCATAGTTTTATTTTTTAAGTGTTAAAATCGTCATTGTTAAAATCTGTTTTTTCAAAATCTGCCGGGACAGTTTCAGTGTTTCCTATAACAATATTGATGTTGTTTCCTTCGGGATTTTGAATGTAAGGCAAGAAAAAATCTGCAAGTACCACTTTTTGCGGAGCTGTGTTTTCGACCAAAATCGATGGCTCAAATTGGAATAAGTTCGTGATATTGGCTAAGAAAAACTCTTGTAAATGTGCGGGATAATTGGCAGAAAGATTTTGTTGCGCCACTTTTATCAGATTGGCCTTCAGGTTTTCCGTTTCATTTTTACAATCTTTGAGCGCATTTGCATCATAGGAATCACTATAGGAGAATTTGGTTTTATTAAACAAAACGCTTTTGGTGAGATCATCTTTGATTGTCTTTGTTTCTTCAACGGTTCCAAAAGAAAAACTATCCGTATAATTTTTTATGGAATTAAGAAGAACTTGGTACTTTGGAGCCGTCTGCTGCGGTTTAAAAATAGAAGTATCGGTGTAAACCAAAATAAATGTGCCACCTACTGAAACTCCTGCATGGTGTTCCATTCCTTTGTTTTTTTGTAAAAAGGAGGACAAAAACAAATCCTTATAACTCGTATTCCATCTTTTTAAAGCTTCGTCATATAAAACTGTAAAGGAATCTTCAAGAAATAATTCGTTGATTTGATCCAAGTGATCAATTAAGTCTTCGACCAAAACGGACAGATTGTTCTTGCCCCACAATAAGCAAAATCGATGAAACAGGAATAGGACATTTAAGTTTTTGAAAATTTCGTAAAAGCTTTTATAATTGGGAAGAAACTCACTTAAATTGTCTGTCAACAGTGTTTTTACTTCTGTCAAAATATTCTTGAGAGAAGTAATCGTAGCGTCTGTCATTATGGTTTGTTTGATAATCTCGGTTTTGTTTGAAGTAATCCAATTAATGACAAACTCGGTTATATTGTACACTTTTTTTCTAGCCAGATCGTAATCAACTTCCAGATCTGACCAATCTCCCTGATGTTTTGTGATGTCAACGTCTTTGCCCACAAAATCGACTGCATTGAGCGCAATTGTTTTGAATGGCAGGTTGTAAGTGTCTTTTAAAGAGGATAATTCGGTAAGTACTTCCAGATAGTTTTTTCCGATGTGCCCTTCTATTCTAAAAAAATTATAAGGTTCCAAGTCATATAACAGCGGTTTTTTGACCCATAGTAAATCGGTATAATTGGGTTTTTCTGACTGATAAGAAAGGATTTCGTTGGTTTTGTTTTTTACTGTTTTGTCAGGATTCCACTTTTTATTGAGTTCCAAAAAGTTGGAGTAATAATAAGGAATCGATTTTTTGGATAATGGAGAATTGCCGTAAATTGTAGGTGTTATTCGGATTACAGTATCAGTGATGGACCAGGATTTTATCAAAAGAACCAATCGTTCAAATAAAATATTGAGTTTGTTTCTCAGGAGAATTTCTTTGTCGGTATTACCTGTTTTTATAAAAGGAGTTCTGAAATTATTTTCTAAGTTGATGTTCCCCAAAATAATATGGAAGGGAAATTGACTTTCGTCAAAACAACAAAAAGTTGGATTTTGATTTTGGAAATCTACAATTTCATTATAAGCAGAAACTATGTCGGAAATCCAGTCACACACATATTGAATTTGTAATTTGTCTTTATTGGCGTTGATGATTTGAACTAATTGCGTTTTGCAATTATTCAACGAAGAAAAGTCGGAAGTTGATTTTAGGATATTTTTGTTGGTGTTGTAAATTGCGTTTATTTGATTGGAAAGAGTGGTTAGAAAAGCATCGTCATACCAGTTTTTGAAACCATCAAGTACTTGCTGACCGGTTATCAAATTTTTGAAAGGAACATTGTATCTGGGAGCAACTAATTTCTGAGATGCTTTTTTTATGTCAAAACCAAGCAACAGCAAAGGAGCAATATCCGAATTCTTTATAACCAAAGGTCTCACAGTGAATTCCAGTCTTTTGCCTTTATCATCACAATTGGTATTGACACAGTTTTTCTCGTCAATTAATGCAGTTTCCAAAATAAATACAACTACTTTGTCGTTGAAAAAGCCATTTGGGATAGCTGTTTTCAAGGGTTCTGTAGTAGTAGGTTCCAATAATTCAATGGCATTTTTGAAAGGCTGGTATTTCGATCCATATTTTAGCATTGGTTCCAAAAACGGTTCTTTACTGTAATTGGCTCCAAGAAAATTAGCTGAAAGTTCCAAATCATGGTAAAAAGTAAAAAGTTTTTCTTCCCAGTTAATTTCATATCCCAATGAAGTTACAGCGGTTCCACAACCTATTTTGATTTGATTGGGTTGTGGATGTGAAATTTCTAATCCGCATATAATTCCCATGCCTAAAAGTCCTGTTCTAGACAAGCGATCTTGTTCCTCCAGGTAACTTACAACACTATTCAGATGTTTCTGGCTTAGGACTTGATCTGCCTCAAAAACGGGATATTTGGAGTTGTTAAATGCTTTCATGTTGCTATTTTTAAAGTGTTCCTAATGCTGTATTTCCTAATAATATCGGGTTGGTTATTTCACTCAGATGACAATCAAATAAGTTGCCTTCGGGGTACATCGTATTCAATTCGTTCAGAGCTGTTATCATTTCTTTATGATGAAGCAAGAAGCTGGATTCGTCTTTTGGGAGCAGTGTTTTAGAACATTGTTTTATTCTAAAGTAGCGGTAGTTTTCGAGCCAGTTTTTGTAGCCTTTTTGAAATTGAGCCATGTCATTTGCATTTACCCAGCAAATTTTCAACAGCACATGTGCGGGAGCTTCCTGTCTAAAAATTTTCTCCGCATATTTTCTAAAAGTCAAGTTTCGAAAACGGGTTAAATAACCGGGCAAAACGATTGTAGCCTTGAAAGAATAGGGATCATTATTGGCAGTATCTTTACAATCGTCCTGTAAACAAACGGTGAGTAAATCAGTGTCCTGATTGGTCGTTAAAAGGGGACGGAGTAACAAATGTTCAATACAATAAAAATTCTCGAAAGTTTCATTCAAGGCCTGCAATAACGAATTGTAATAATCGTATGCGGTTTCAAAGGAGACAAACGGTTTGTCAACCTTGGCTATTTTAGCACCATCTTTTTCAAGATAGAGATAAAATTTGGTGCTCGCTTTGTGAATTGTATAGGCATTGGGGTCAAAAATATGTTCCCGAAGCCAATTCCATTTTAGTGCCAAATCAGTTCCAGGACTTTGAATTTTAAAATGGATCACTCCAAGTTTTGTGGGGATTGACAATTGGGATTGCGGGCTATCATCATTGGCAATATTCCTAAGATTAATGTTATTGATGCCTAATAATTTTGCCGTGCGTTTCTCATAACCACCTCGGGAATTGGAATTCCAAAAATCAGGCGGAGTTAAAGTATTCGGATTTATGTAATCCATCCCAATACCTCTTTTACTGCTTATCTCGGGATAATTATTGATGAAGTTTTGTTTGTCTTGTATTAAATCTTCAAATTGAAAACTAAGCTCTCCCAAGCCTTTTGCATCTTGATTGACCTGATACATCATGAAAACGTAATCATTAAAACTTTCTGAAAAGCGCGCCATCAAATGGTCTAATGCCCGATTACGACGATCGTAGAAATCAGTTTTGTTTTCATAAATAGTAATCTGGTCGTCATTTGGAATCCATAAATTATTCTCAAACGAACTGGTGTAAAGTGCTTTGGAATAGAATTCTCCGCCAGTCCAATCGTTTTTTGAAAGAAACTTTGGGAAGTACGTTCTATCTATTGTAACAGTGTCTAAAATATTTTTGGAATGGTATAATTGATTGAAAAAATCGGCGAGGATTTGATCATAAAAGTGTAAATAACCTTTGAGTTGATTGACTTGCGCTTTCCTTAAATCCGATTCTTTATCCGATAATTGATTTTTTCCCAAACCATAATTTTGAGGAAACTCATCCTGGATACTGTAAAACTCATCCAGTTGATAAAATGTCCCGGACGAATAAGGTAATTCATTATTGATGTTGAGCAGTTTGTAGTTTTTTTGTTGGGACTTATAGATTTCTATTTTTTGATCGACCAGCATCTGATTGTTTTCTGAAAGTAGAAAAGGAATTTTTTTCTGAAACAGAAGTATTTTGGATTTTTGCGGAGTAAAAATAGGATTCACTTCCCCGGAAAGATTCAAACTCCAAGGCTGGCTTGAGCTTCCGGGAATAGGCTTGCCGTTTTTATCATAAGCGGTAAGCAAAAGATTATTAACCGAAACCACTCCTTTTACCGCCATCAAAACGGCAATAATATCCGAAGAATGAATCGCTGTTGGTAAGGAGCAATTAATTAGTTCTTCTTCTTTCAGGAAGCCATGATCCAGTTTTGGACCAAGGAATAAATCTTCAGAATGATAGCCTTGATCGAGCAATTGTGCTAATGTGTAAAAACGAATAGGAGGATTTATGACATCAAATAAAGCTATCTGAATTTGAGCCATAACATCAACAACATTGCTTTGAGGCTCAATCTCGATATCAACACAAACCCCGATTTCGACACTCTCTATAGTGGAGAGACATAAATAATCTTCGGTAAAATTTCTGTTTTGATGCAGTTTTTGGTGTACTTTTTGGAAAGTTGCATCTACTTTATTTTTTTTATTTTTAAAAAGGGTAAGCAGTTCATGATAATTTTTTGGAACAGAAAAATGAGCCAATACAATATCAATTTCGCTTGGATCATAACAGTTAATGGTAAATGTTAGGAATTCAGTCCCACTTGGGACTTTAAAAAGAGTAAGTATAACTTTGTTGTCAGTTTTCTCAATTTTTATGCTTTTTATTTTAGCGGGTTTGCTTAATGTTTCCAGTAAATTGGTTTTTGGATTGTTCCAAGAGTCAAACTCCGGATTAATATTTACTTGAATCCATTGATCTTTGTTTAAAAATTCGAAATCCAAAAGAGTAGAATTCAAATCGCCAAGAATAGGATCTTCTTCCAGTTCTATTACCACTTTATTTAGACCTCTAAGTGGTAATTGCTGTAGCGCTGTATTGTTTTTGTCAACCGATTTTAGGCTCAATTTGTCTTCTACCGGATTTATATAAATGGGGATCTCATTATCGTTCGGAGCAGGAAAACCTGAGGAGTCGGCTGTTTTTTTGGTTGCCAAAAACCACGCATTGGAAATTCCGTCGATGTCAATGAGTAGTTTTCTATAATCAATTTCGGTAAGAGGAGCATTAGAAAAAATAGCGCTTGCCGGGAAAAAGGTTTTGTTTGAGATTTCTCCGTATCTGTCGCACAATATGTTTTTAATGTAAAAATTGTTACGATAACCCAACTCGGTAATAGCATAAGACAAAACTTCAAGAATAGTTATTCCCGGGTCATGGGCATTGTAATCTGTCCAGAGTTTGTTGCCTAGCTTTTCGATATATTTCATGCCTTCTTTTCTCAAGAAATCATAGTCTTGAGCGGGAAGGAGTTTTCGGTCTTTTGCTATAAAATAATTGGTTTTCATATAGATCAATTATTTATTTCTTCTATAAAATGAGTTTCATTGGGTACAAATAAGGTGAAATCAGTCATCGGAGTAATTTCCTTCACTTTATAATAGATTGTTTTTACAGTATCGTTTGTGTCATTGAGAATGATTTGGTTAACTTCAAAATCGGTGATATAATCCACGAAATTTTGATTGTCGATTAATTGTATGATTGATGAAGTTTCAATGGTATTTGCAAAAACGACTTCAGTGTTTTCAAATGCCCAGGGACTCAGATATGTGTTAATTATTTTCTTTAGTTCCGATGCATACAATAGAGTATCAGCACCTGGAATATCATGGTATTTCACTTTGAATTTGACCTCTATTTTCTCCAAAGTGGGGGTTTTTACAGAAATCCTTGCATGGGGTGACGCTATTTTGGCGATATACTGTTGAATTTTTTTCATAATCCCCAAACTCAAAAGCGGTTTCCAGGAAACAGGATTTTGATAATTATTGGATTTTGCTATAGGAATTAAAGTGATATAACCCGCAGAAACATTGGATATAGCAGAGGAATTATATAAGTAATGATTCAAACATTTTACCCTATGCACCTCGGGAAATTCATCTAATATTAATCGTTCATAATCCCAGGAAGTAATTGCGCGTTTTTTGTGTCTTAGCCTTTCGCTGGAACGTTGGTAAAGCAATAAATCATCTTCTCGTTTTTTGCCGGAAAAAGAGGCGTATGGCTGGGTTACTTTTTTTATAAAATCAATAGGTTCATGAAATTTTGAGATAGTTTCTTTAGGTGTGTTTTCAATAAAGAAACTATTGTTTTGTTCAAAATCAGTTAGAACAGCTTTTAACGCCTGAGTGTGAATACCAATAAAATGGCAAATGGCATCGGTTTTATCTACAGCAATTTTTATCCAAAACAGCGATTTATCCAAAATAGTAGTTTGGCTTGTATCAAATTCGGGAATCGTTAATTGTACCAATCCGGATTGTGTAAGTCCGTTTGTTTCATCGCCCATTTCATGAGGCATAATCGAAATCCATGAATTTTGATTTAAGTAAAACCATTTTACAGTAGCCGATTCTTGTCTGGGGTTAGCGGTCCCTTCTGCTAATTGGATCAAAAGAGACAATCCGTTTCCGGGGACAGCTTTTTCAAATCCTAAATATAGTTCTCCGCCCAAGGGAGCGTCATGAGGAAATTTGGAATCATATAATTCATCTTTTTTGTATCCAAAAGGGAGAATGTGATATACTTCTATTGGGTTATTTGATGTTCCATTAGTGTAGGTATCCGAAACAGAATATTGCAAACTAATGTCATTAATTGTGGGAGCTACTGGTAAAGTTTCACCCGTAACTTTACTTTTTGCAATAAAAGTTTCAAGAAATTTTTCTCCTGCAAAATCGGTGTCGTTTAGGATAACTTTTGCGTAGCCGGAAACGCTTGATGTATTTGGTAATGTGTTTTTTTCCTGATATTCCAGTATTGGGTTGGTATTTTCAATTTGGTAATTAAATTTTTCGGCATTGGTCCACAAACCATCAATTAGTTTTTCCGTCTGCAAATCAATACTTTGGGTAGAATCAAAACTGTTGATGAAATAGGGATTGATATCCAGATACAGAGTAGCATTTTTTTTGATAAAAAACTCATTACAGCCAATGATGAAACTATTGCCTTTTTTTGGAAAATCACCAAAAGGTTTGAATGATTTGCTGGTATCAACTAGCCCTGTGTCAGTGCTTAAAACAAAATTTTTCAAACCTGAAACATAAACGTAAATATCCAGTTTTGTTATATCGATTTGTTTTGCACCATCTAAAGAAACTATCTTCAGAACAGGATAGTTGGTATTTATGTTTATGTCACTGTGGATTTTAGGATCGTGTGCAATTATTTTTTTTTCTGAAGCTAGTATCTCTAGATAGATATAATTGCCATAGTAATAAGCAGAAGTAATTTCGATTACTTTTTTTTCACCGGTTATAAAAAATTTATAACGGGATAAGTCTAAAGTTTCATCATTTATTTTGATAAAAATCACTCTGTAACCTCCACTCAAGAAGAATAACGGACTGGCAATTAGCAAGCCGGTTTCTACTGTTGATGCTGTGTCCGGAAACACATTGAAAGATTTATTTTGTGCATTTGATTTTATAAAATCCGATTGTTTCCAAGGGATAGCTGAATTTTTATAATGACTTAAAAAGGAATGTAATTTGCCTTCATTAATTCCTTGGTCTGCTGTTGAAGCATAGAATTTATTTTTGCCCAATGAATTTTTGCCTGCTGGGAAGACACTTCCTTTTGGAACCAAGGCAGATTTATTAGGTGTAGTTTCAAGTACCAGATGGACATAATCAGGGCGTGCATTCGCAGGTTGTATCTGTAAAATGTCTGTGTAATAAAAATCAAGATGTCTTTTGGTAAACTCATTGAGTTGATTTTGTGCTACTCCCAAGAGCTTCAGGAACGAAAGGTATAATGTAAAATGCGGTTTATGACCGGAATAATTTTCCAGTTGATGAGCAATGCTCTCGCCCGAAACCTGTTTCCAATTTTGAATTAGACCATAAAGTTGTTGTACGGTTTTGTCAAACTGTGAATTGGAAATTAAAGCTAATTGATTTGTGCTTGCGGTTATTTTATCATTCAAATCCTTTATTTTTTGAACAAAATAAGGGCTTGTTCCCAGTAAGGTTTCTTTGGATGAGATGGCAGGATCTAAAAAACTTATTTTTCGGTTAAAGTCTAGGAATTGAGTGTTTATGATTTCAAAATAGGACAGAAGGATTTTTTTTTGATCAGATGAAACAGTTGAAGCTTTGACCTTTGTTTTGATAACTTTATATTGTTCCTGCAGTTTTTGCACATCCCATAGATACAATTGAACAAGTATTGCTGTTGATTCCCATTGAAAGAAGTTGGACCAATTTCCATCTTCAACATTGGTGTCATTATAGAATTTTATATGAGTGGCAATTTTTTGGGCAAAGGCTATAAAATCTATTTCCTTTCTTTCATCAACAAGGAAATAATCAGGTTTGAGAGCTGTCAAAAATCGCTCTTCCTGGGTTGTTCCCATTCCTTGATGAATTGATATGTTTGATGAGCAATTGTCCATTTTTTTATTTTTAATATGACTGTTCAATAACAGAAGACAGCATTTATTTTATATAGGTACCTTCTTCCAGATAGAAAGGATATACATAATTATGTCTTGAGTTGGTCGTTCTTATTGTGTAATCTATTTCTAATTTTATAAGTCCCTGTGAGGTTTCTTCAGAAGCAAAAGAGACATTGTTGAGGTCTATTCTGGGTTCATATTTTAGTATTGCTATTTTAACAATCCCTCGTATTTTGGTAAGGAGAGTTACAGTTATGTTTTCAAACAACATAGGGGAAAGATTGCACCCGAAATCGGATCTCAGAATTCGTTCTTCTAGTTTTGTCCCCAAGAGAATTTGCAGACTTTGGTTAATGTCTGTTGCGCCATCTACCGTTTCTACTGACCCGGAAATGGGATTGAATGTAGGTGGGAAACTCCAGCCTGTCCCTATAAATGTTTCGTTATCCATATTTTCTAACCTCCTATTAAAACTGTTGGACATCCTATTATTATTGTTCCTCCGTGGGCTGTTGAATCACCCATTCTTGCAGCCGCTTTCCCTCCAATGGTAACTGTTGAAGACCCTTTTGTAATGGAATCTGTCGGACCTGCACATACACAATTGTCTCCTACTACTGCGGCGGGCATTCCGCCTATGAGAACGGTAGTATTGCCTCCCGGTAAAATAGGGCCGCCTACATGGGGAACTGTTCCGGTTGATGCTGGACAAACGTGCATATCTGATACTCTTGCTGCTGCGGGCATATTAGTTTATTTTTATAATACCTCCTTTTAATTCCATATTTCCGGAAGCACTGACATTGCAGCCTATCCCGTCAATTTTTACATCTCCTGATGCTTTTACAATAAAATCTTTGCTGCTTTCTATCGTGATTCCATCTTGGTTCATTGTAATTTTATTTTTGTTTTCATCTTCGAGGACAAATCCTTTTTCATCATCACTTATGAGGAGCTTGTTTCCTTTTTTGGTACTTAGTTCTATTGATTTTTTTTCATCATTCAGGATTATTTTTGTACCTTCTTTGGTCACAAAACCTTTTGTATAATTTTCTTTTTTGACAGGAAAGGGCATTGCTTTTGCGCTGCTGTAAAGACTTCCCAAAATAATTGGTGTATCCGGATTATTGCCAAGACAGCCTAATATGACTTCATCATCTACACTCGGAATAAAATAACTTCCCATTTCTTTTGAGGCATTAAGAGTGGCTAGTCTGGCCCAAATCCCTTCTCCTTTTTCAGAAAGAGCAGGAATACGAACTTTTATCCTGAATTCGTTATTAGGGTCTTCGTCAATTTGCACTACAACTCCTATTTGCAATCCACTTACGGCATTAATTTGCCCGATTTGTGCTTGTGGGCTAGGTGATTGTTTGCTTGCGTTTTCTGCAAATGAAGGCTCTCCTTCAAATCCCAAAGTGTATTCTGTTTTCCAGCACCCGTTTTCTATAGTGTGTTCTAAAGCACTAATGATTATGGGTTTATTATCTATTTTTTCATTTACATTGCCGCATTTTATAAAATCCCCCGTATGAGCTTCCAGATTGCCAAAGGTTTGAATCTTACCATTGATAGTCTGCAGTTCGCTTTTTTTTAGAATAGCCAGAAGCATCCTATCTACAGTCGCGGGACCAATTCTAAGCTCATTAAGTTTTATTAATTTTTGATAAGGGTTTATTGCCTCTTGCTCTTTTTCGGTTGTGCTATTTTTTTGCGTAGCGGCATCCCAATGTTCAATGATGGCTTTTTTTAATTTTTTGGTTTCATCTGATTTTCCGGTAAATGAAAAAACATTGATACCGTTTTCTGCATAATATTTTTCTGTTGGAGGAGACTTTAACAGATCGACACCATTAAAAGCCCCATTGTTTATTGAAACAAAAACCCCGACAGAATCCAGATATCCTAAAACAAAATCCCAAGGCAATGTGGCTGGGTTATGTGTTATCTTTTCTTTCCCCCAATCTTTTCCGGATAATTCATCGTTGAGTTTTAGTTTTTTGGTAAATAATTTTAGTTTGTCTTCAAATGTTTGGTTGTTGGTTTCGGGTTCTGTACTGGGTAAAGTCATTTCATAGGAAATGTCTTTGCACTCAATTTTCATATTGATAAAATTACCGTCCTGCACTTTTTCGGTAGCTTTTATAACTCCTTTAAAAAGTGTTTTTTTCTCCTTTTTAATGGTAACATTAAAAGTGATTTCATCATTTTCCTTTAAAGAATCACTTGGAAAAGTTTCCTTTTTATCGATATCCCTATTCGAAGCAATGAAAGTGAATTTAGCCGTTGGAATTTTATTAAGCTCAAAATGAACATGGGCTTCTTTGAGTAAAGTATCCAATCCATCGTTTTTTTCCTTTACCAGAATTTCCAGTTTCAGGACTTCATCTTCAGCTATATAAGGTTTTATAGGCATGCTTGATTATTTAATGGGTGGAAAAATTATTTTTTTACCAAAGCGAATGTTTCTAAAACTCAAAAGGGCGTTGGATTGGGCTACATCAATATAATAATTAGGATTTTCATATATGTTTTCAGAAGTAAGAGTAAGTTTGTCATTCATTTCAAATTCCCGCTCATGTGTAAGATCTGGAGAGCTTTTCTTTTGTTCGGCCTGCATAAGTTTATAGGAAACAGTTTCTTTGAAGGTGCATTTGGCTTTTGCTCTTATAGGTTTTCCATCTTTTCGAAACAAATAATACTCAACCTCCATATTTTTCAACCGGCATTGTAAACGGTAACTTCCCCATAAAAGCTGTAAATAAGCTGTATGATGTGTTTTTCCGTTGTATCCAAGCAATAGATTTTTGAAATTTTCCAGATCTTCTTCAACCGATTTTACTTCATCAAAAGGATTTACTACAACGGGTTTTAATGCATCAAAAACCTCACCTGCTTTGTCAAGAAAAGACAATTCCTTTTTCTTTCCATCAATTGTTTTGCCGGGAGGAATAACCCCGGAACTATCAAAAAGAAATTCAAATGTTACTTCTTCACCTTCAATTTTGTTAAATTTTAAATCGTTGCCTGTAGCTCCCATAGGCTGACCTTCACAAAAAACAACATTGTGTTTTGTGGTGTATTTCTCTGGATTGAGTTGTACAAAAATGGTTTTTTTAGGGTCTTTGCCAAAATCATTTGTTTCAAAAACCTCAATGGTCATTTTGTCTATAATACCTAAAGCAGCATTTATCATCGTTCAGATTTTTGTTTTATTTTTTCTAATACTTTTGACGTACATTCTCGAATAAGATCCGATTTTATAGATTCTAATTGTGTTTTATCCAAAATAGCCTGGGATTGAAAGGAAGGTTTTTCTTCTTCAATTTTTACAACTATGTGTAATTCTTTGATTTCTATCGGCATAATTTTTTTGTAAAATGAACGCAGTAATTTTCTTAAAAACCCGGTATCGGAATTTCTTTGAAGAAATTGTATTTCAAAGCAATGGATTCGATGACAATTTTGTTTTCTTCGGCATTAAAATCACCATAATCGATGGACAATGGGATCGCATGAGATACATACCAGGCTTTTACAGGATTTCCGTTTTCATTCAATAATGAAACCACTAGATTGGCCGGGCTGAAATTGAAATTTTCGATTGCATTCAGACACCACATCGAAACGCCCGACATATCTGAAGTAAGTCCTCTTTTGAGTACTAAATCCTGATATCCTGTTCGTATAGGCAGTTGATGGGTAAACCTGTTTTGGCCTCCTTCTTTCACAGACTCCATTTCCAGAGTTCCTTTTAAACCACCCACACTTTGAAATTTGGTATCGATACTAAACTGTGGCATCAGTTCAAAAATCACCGAGAAATGAAAGCCTACTATAGGGTTTGAGCTTGCCATATTGCCATTAAGCTACGTGTTCCATCGTGAATCCGTGGTTGGCAATTTCTACGGTATCTATCGCTGCCTCGTTTGCATCTGCTTTCATGTCTGAGCATTTTAAAGAAACGATAAAGCAGTCTTTCACTTTCCAAACGACGACCGGTGTGTGATTTTCGTTCAGGAGTGAGATGGTGATATTGCGTCTTTCGACAGTATTCATTGCTACAGTATTGTACCATTGGTAAAATTCATTGTCTCCAGCAAAAACACCTCTTTTGAGTGAAATGTTGCTTAATTTTTGCAGGCCGGGCATTTTTTTCTTGAAAAACTCCGGACTGGATCCCACACGGTGTTCTATGACATCCATTTCTTTGTTAAGACCTGAAACTTCGGTGAAGGCTATTTTTGTACCGCCCCATTCAACGCTGAAATGGAACTTTGGGATAGGAAAATCTGTATTAGGCATAACTTTAGGTTTTAAATGTTAACTACTAAATTTTTTTTTAGAATGATACTCTTTATGAAACTTATGATTTTTGCTGCATTTGTTTGAATTCAAGTATAATAAACTCAGCAGGTCTGGATGGTGCATATCCTATTTTTACAATCATTCTTCCTTCCAGAATATCCTGGGCAGTCATTGTTTGATTGATTCCCACAGAAACAAAAAAGGCATGTTCCGGTTTGGCTCCAGCCAATGCTCCGTCATTCCAAATCAAGGTCAGATAATTTTCAATCATTCCTTTTACATTTACCCAGGTTTGGGAAACATTAGGTTCAAATACATAGCGCATACAGGCTTTTTTTACAGACTCCTCGATCATATTGGCAAGCCGTCTTACGTTGATATAGCGCCAGTCATTGCTGTTGCCATCGAGTGTACGTGCTCCCCAAACCAAGAATCCTTTACCTGTGAACTTACGGATGGCGTTGATGGATTTCCCCGTTTCGTGTATGTTCATTGGTTCCTGGTCAAAGTCGTTGATGTCTCTGGTCAGTCCAATCACGCCGTTAAGGCTTACATTGGCTGGTGCTTTCCAGACACCTCTGGTCGCGTCAGTTTGGGCATAAATGCCTGCTATGGCGCCGCTTGGAGGAATCGTATTCATGCTTTTGGATAATTTGGCAACAATGCTTCCGTAAATTGGCATTTGCGCAATAAGATTATTTTCCTGTACCAATTCGTATTTGTAAACAGCATTTACGGCAGTGTCTATTGCGTTTACAACTAGTGTGTGCAATTTGTTAAGTTCGGCTTGAATTTTCACAAAATCTGGTTCACTATGAGGAGAAGGAGTTGCAATTAAATTGCTTAATTTGCCGTCATATTCGTTTACAGAGGATTCAGTAATTGCCGATATTAGCCCCCAATTACCATTAAAGTCCCCATCGTTTATAGTTAATGACAAAGCATCAACAGTAGTAACACCGTCTGGTTTTTTAAGTTTTTCGTATGCTTTTCTAAAATCAATTAATTTTTGAACCACAGGTTTCAAAGAAATGGACACCAAATCGGCATTGACATAGATAACTAGGTTGGGATTCGTAAAGTCATTTGGTTTAGCAAATACTTTGATGAGGTTCCAGCTCTTTGTTAAATTGGCATTCAGCTTTGTTGCGTTTAGCGCAGACCAATCCAGTAATTTATTGGCTGCGATAGTTGCTGTGCTTGTTGTCTTTAACCCTGAAACATCTGTATGAAGACTTTCAAAAGAGCTGATATTGGTTTTGAGATCGTTGTCATTTGGGTAAAATTGTTTGAATCCACCCGATGATGCCAGTGAAGCATTAATATCCGATAGTCTGAAAGTTTGCGGAAAACTACTTGTCAAATAAGGATAATAAGCGGCTCCGTATTTTAAATTTTCCGTTCCAATGCCATCTCTAAAATCACCATTATCTTTAATCGGGGTATTTGCGTTGTCATATTTTACATCCATAATAACAAAGCGATCCATAAGTTTCTTGCATTGAGTCAAGGCTTCTTTTTGAACTTGACCAAGATCCGTAACGGAAAGATTTACTGCATCTGGAAAAAGCAACAGGGTAGGTTCATCATATTTTTCGAGATCAACAATACCGGTAATAAATTTGGCTTTGGTAGAAGCGTCAAAAGCAGGATTTTCTTTATACAAACCAATTGATTGAATATAACATTCACCTCCGCCGTTGGCGTAAAAAAGCTGAAGACTATTGTAGAGTTTGAATTTACTTTCTGTAACGGTGCAATTATCGGTGGGTTGGGAATTAGAATCTAAATCGACTGTAATTCCAGTTGGATGTGGTGCGCCTCCAAAAAGCTGTTGAAATTCCAAAAGCGAAGATACTCTGGTTGTAATATTGGGAGTGGGGGCATTTTCGGTAAAGCCTACAAAGGCAGGAACGGCTGTTGCAACTTGTGCAACCGAAGGCGGGAATGCATCAATTTCATTAATGTATACGCCGGGTGTTTTGATAGAGCTGATATTCATAATTTTATGTTTTTATTGGTTTTTTAAATAGCTGAGAGGTTAAAATTTTAGTCTAAGAGAAAAGAATTGGTTTCAATTTCTCCCGTTATATCATTTTTGTCATTAGCCCACAATTGGACTTTTGCCTTATCAATGACCGGATCTGTAGGTAGGTTGTTTTCTTTTTGAACACGAATCATTCGCATGGAGTACAATACAGAAGGCATGTATTTGCTTCCCAGATACGACCACATTTGGTTAAGCTGATCTGACTTTAAACTTACCAAGTCCAGAATAATTTTATTCATTGATTTAGCTTGATTTTCAGAAACTTCAGTTTGTTCAAAAAAATTGGTATCATCATAATAAAACACATTGTTTTGTTGTAGACATTTGATGATGTATTCTAGCTTATCAATCCCTTCGGCATATTTGCTTTGATTTTTATTGTACGAAGTAAACAATAGGGACAAAATCAGGTTTTGGGTTGGCTTTTTATATTTTTCAATAGAGTTGCCATTTCCCGGATATTCTTTGTATAAACTCTGATTTTTAAGTGTTTTGTCTTCTTCGATATTTACTATGGAAAGAATCATTGAAGATTTTTCTTGTAAAAATTCATCGCCATCATTTAAAGTGGCAACATTTGTCAGTTCGATACTTACTATAACTCCATTATTTGATGCAGTAATTTCAGAAGTTATTTTTTTGGAAAGTTTATCTAGTATCTTAGCTAAATTCATCTTTTAAAATTTTTAACTAACTGATTAATAGATTCAAACCTACAAATATTTTAAAAAGCAAATGTGCGTATATTTACCTGTTTTTAGTTTTCAAATTGTGTTACAGTAATTTATCTGACGATCTTTTTTTAATGATTAGCATGTTTACATAAAGGTTTGATTAACAAAAAATAACAAAGAGTAACTTTTGCTTATGGTCATTGTCTTTTTATTTTAAAATTTCTTACTTTCGCACCACGATTTAGAAAAGGATAAAATGAGTACAAAATTTACTGAATACAAAGGACTTGACTTGCCAACAGTGGCTTCAGAAGTTCTTGATTTTTGGAAGGAAAAAAATATTTTTGAAAAAAGTGTAACCACTCGCGAAGGAAATGAGCCTTTCGTATTCTTTGAAGGACCACCTTCAGCAAATGGATTGCCTGGAATTCACCACGTAATGGCACGTGCAATTAAAGATATTTTTTGTAGATATAAAACCCAAAAAGGATTTCAGGTAAAGCGTAAAGCCGGATGGGATACCCACGGATTACCAGTAGAATTGGGAACTGAAAAAGAATTAGGAATTACCAAAGAAGATATTGGAAAAAAAATAACAGTAGAGGAGTATAACGAAGCGTGTAAAAAAACCGTAATGCGTTATACCGATGTATGGAATGACCTTACCGAAAAAATGGGTTACTGGGTCGATATGGAAGATCCGTATGTGACTTACAAATCCAAATACATGGAATCAGTTTGGTGGTTGTTGAAACAAATCTATAACAAGGATTTGATGTACAAAGGCTACACCATTCAGCCGTATTCTCCAAAAGCGGGAACAGGATTGTCTTCTCATGAAGTAAATCAGCCAGGTTCGTACCGTGATGTTACTGATACTACGATTGTAGCGCAATTTAGAGCACTTGCAGACCAAAATGAATTGGTCTTTAATACTTTTTACAATTATATCAGTTCCAATAATTTAAAGCATTATAAGTTCGAAAGATTGGATTTGGATGAAATCCACTTCCTAGCTTGGACGACTACACCTTGGACTTTGCCAAGTAACACAGCATTGACAGTTGGTCCAAAAATCGATTATGTTTTAGTAAAAACATTTAATCAATATACATACCGTCCGGTAAATGTGATTTTGGCGAAAGCCCTTGTTGGAAAACAATTTGGTAAAGGATATTTTGAAAGTACCGATCCAGCTGATTTTGAAAATTTCAAAGAAGGAGATAAAAAAATACCATTCCATATACTGGCAGAATGTAAAGGTTCTGATTTAGTAGGAATCAGATACGAGCAATTGTTGCCTTATGCGCTTCCATACCAAAATCCAGAAAATGCTTTTAGAGTAATTTCAGGAGATTTCGTAACAACTGAAGATGGAACAGGAATTGTGCATACAGCTCCAACTTTTGGTGCTGATGATGCGAAAGTAGCCAAAGAAGCTACACCGGAAGTTCCACCAATGTTGGTTTTGGATGAAAACGAAAATCCAGTTCCTTTGGTAGATTTACAAGGAAAATTCACTTCACATATGGGTGAATTGGGAGGTAAATATGTTAAAAATGAATACTATGAAGCTGGCGAAGTTCCAGAGCGTTCTGTAGACGTAGAGATTGCCATCAGATTAAAAGAAGAAAACAAAGCGTTCAAAGTTGAGAAATACGTGCACAGTTATCCGCATTGCTGGAGAACTGACACGCCAATTTTATACTATCCTTTGGATTCTTGGTTCATAAAAATAACTGAGGTTCGTGATCGTATGTTCGACCTTAACGAAAGCATCAACTGGAAGCCAAAAGCTACAGGAGAAGGACGTTTTGGAAATTGGTTGAAAAATGCCAATGACTGGAACTTGTCACGTTCTCGTTATTGGGGAATTCCATTGCCAATTTGGAGAACCGAAGACGGAACCGAAGAAATGATAATTGGTTCGGTTGAAGAACTGTATAATGAAATTGAAAAAGCGGTTCAGGCTGGGGTTCAGGACGAAAATCCATTCAAAGGATTTGTGATTGGAAACATGTCTGAGGAAAATTATGATTTGATTGATTTGCATAAAAATGTGGTAGATCAAATTGTATTGCTTTCTGCTTCTGGTAAAGCGATGAAACGTGAAAGCGATTTGATTGACGTTTGGTTTGATTCTGGTGCGATGCCTTATGCACAATGGCATTATCCATTTGAAAACAAAGAAAAAATAGACGGAAACCAAGATTATCCTGCCAATTTCATTGCAGAAGGTGTGGATCAAACTCGTGGTTGGTTTTATACTTTACACGCTATCGGAACTTTGGTTTTTGATAAAATAGCTTATAAAAACGTAGTGTCAAACGGATTGGTATTGGACAAAAACGGACAAAAAATGTCCAAACGTTTGGGTAATGCTGTTGATCCTTTTGAGACTTTGAAAGAGTACGGTCCTGATGCAACACGTTGGTACATGATTTCGAATGCCAATCCTTGGGACAACTTGAAATTTGATATCGAAGGAATTGCTGAGGTACGTCGTAAGTTCTTTGGAACGTTATACAATACCTATTCATTCTTCAGTTTATATGCCAATATCGACGGATTCAAATATGAAGAAGCTGAAATTCCGATGGATCAAAGACCAGAAATAGATCAGTGGATTATTTCTGAATTGAATACATTGATTGTAGCAGTAGATGGATATTATGAAGATTATGAGCCTACAAAAGCGGCTCGTGCAATATCTGAATTTGTTCAGGAAAACTTAAGTAACTGGTACGTTCGTTTATGTCGTCGTCGTTTCTGGAAAGGGGAATATGCACAAGATAAAATCGCCGCTTATCAAACACTTTATACATGTTTGCTTAGCATCAGTAAAATAAGTGCACCTATTGCACCGTTCTTTATGGACTCTCTTTACAGAGACTTGACAAATGCTACGAAATCTGAGAATTTTGAGTCTGTACACTTGGCCCAATTCCCGGTTTCAGTTGAAAAGTATGTTAATAAAATGTTAGAGAGCAAAATGCAGAAAGCGCAGACCATTTCTTCTCTTGTTTTATCACTACGTAAAAAGGAGATGATTAAGGTACGTCAACCACTGCAAAAGGTAATGATTCCGGTACTTGACGAGAATCAGAGACTCGAAATAGAAGCTGTCTCTGATCTGATAAAAGCTGAGGTAAATGTAAAGGAAATCGTGCTTTTAGATGATGCTTCAGGTATTTTGATTAAACAGATTAAACCGAATTTCAAAGCTTTAGGTCCACGCTTTGGAAAAGATATGGGATTGATTTCCAAAGAGATACAGAATTTATCTACGGAACAAATCTCACAATTTGATAGAGAAGGCTCGTTAACTGTTGTAATTGCGGGGAAAAGTGTAATTTTATCATTGGAAGACGTAGAAATATCGTCACAGGATATAGAAGGATGGCTGGTTGCCAACTCAAACGGAATAACAGTTGCGTTGGATATAACAATTTCTCCCGAACTGAAACAAGAAGGAATCGCCCGGGAATTGGTAAACAGAATTCAAAATATCCGTAAGGATGCAGGATTTGAGGTAACGGATAAAGTTAAAGTTCTTTTACAGAATGAAGATACCTTAAAAATGGCAGTAAAAGCCAACGAAGGCTATATTAAATCGGAAACACTGACAGAAGTACTTGTTTTTGAGGAAGATATAAAAAATGGCACGGAAATTGACTTTGATGGAATAACAACAAAAATAATAATTACAAAAAATTAGTATTATGGTAGATGAAGTAGCAAGATACTCTGACGCTGATTTAGCAGAGTTTAAGGAAATCATTCAGATTAAAATCATAAAGGCTCAAGCCGATTTAGATTTGATTAAAAGCGCCTACATGAATGACCTTAACAATGGTACGGATGATACATCTCCCACTTTTAAAGCATTTGAGGAAGGCAGTGAAATCATGTCTAAAGAAGCAAATTCCCAACTTGCAATCAGACAAGAAAAGTTTATACGCGATCTGAAGAATGCGCTTTTCCGTGTAGAAAATAAAACCTACGGGGTTTGTAGAATTACAGGAAAATTGATTGGAAAAGAGAGATTGAAAATCGTACCTCATGCCACAATGAGTATAGAGGCAAAAAACTTACAAAAATAAATATATTGTAATTCAATAATTAACGCTCCTTTGGGGGCGTTTTTTTTGGTTAATTTATTACTTTTACGCCTTTAAAAATCAAAAAATGTCATTATTAAAAGCATACTTTCTAATTGTTCTTATATTGTTGGTGGATCAAGCGTCCAAAATATATGTAAAAACAAATTTCATGTTAGGTGACGAGGTTCCTGTATTTAGCTGGTTTCAGATTCATTTTATAGAAAATGAAGGAATGGCTTGGGGAACCAAAATACCCGGAGCTTATGGAAAATTAATCCTTACTGTTTTTAGACTTTTTGCCGTAACAGGGATTGGTTACTGGTTGTGGGATTCGGTTGAAAGAAAAAAAAGTTCCAATTATCTGATAGTTGCCATTGCTTTAATATTGGCTGGAGCTTTTGGAAATATTATCGATTCTGTTTTTTATGGAGTTATTTTTGACAGCAGTCATCAACAATTGGCAACGCTATTTTCGGATACTCCTTATGGGACTTGGTTAAACGGACAAGTGGTAGATATGTTCTATTTTCCGATCGTAAAAGATTATCCAATGCCGGAATGGATCCCTTATTTTGGCGGGCGTAATTTTACTTTTTTTAATGCGATCTTCAATGTTGCCGATGTGGCAATTTCAACTGGAGTTGGTATTTTGATTGTATTCAACAAAAGAGCTTTCCATAAACATCAGTAATAGTTTTTTACAGAAAAACGAGAGGCTGTCCTATCAAGGGCAGCCTCTTTCGTTTTATTTATTATGGCCTGGGGCATAATTCTTGGCACTTTTTTCGCCTGTTATTTTTTTTGCTTGTCCAGGAGGAAGTGGTTTTGCTTTTGCAGTGCTATGACTCGGTCCAACTTTTACACTGCAGTTTGTCAGTGTAATAGAAAATAAAACAATCATAATTGGGGCAATGAATCTTTGGGTTTTAAACATTTTCATAATTTAAATTGTAGGTTTTATGAGAGCAAAACTACCATTTAAAAATTAAAATGAATAAACTCCGGTAGAAGAAACACAATAATCCAATAATATGTCACTGTCTAAAACATCCGAAATTTGCTCCTCAGGTTTGAAGAAAGACAGTCCAATTTTAATAGTTTCGGGTTTGCATTGCGAAAGGAACTTGTCGTAAAATCCTTTGCCATAACCCACCCGGTTTCCCTTTTTGTCAAAAGCCAAAAGCGGGACAAAAACCACATCTATTTTTGTATCAGGAACTTCAATCCCTTCGACAGGTTCTGGGATGTTGTACTGGTTTTTTTGTATTCTGGTATTGTCTGTCAGCAGATAATGAGTCATTTTTCGGGTCTCAAAATCGCTTTTTGAAATCACAATTTCTTTATCTTTTCCCGAAAGAAGATGAAGAATAAATTCGGTATTGACTTCCTTTTGTTCTTCGATGGGTAAAAAAACATGAAAATAGGTTTTGTCCCAAATAGGAAGTTTCAGAATTTCATTGGCAATAGCCAGACTTTTTTCCTCAATGTCAATTTCAGAGAGTTCGTTTCGTAATGCTTTATACTTCGCCCGTAATGCTTTTTTCAACATAAAGTGATTCTTTTAGATCGTCTATAAAAGTACTCAAATGATCTACTTCTACATGATCCATAATCACAATTTTATACCACGAGTTATCACCATTGTGTTTTTGGGGAACCAAATCAAATTTTTTGACCAAAGCTTCATCAATGTATTGGGCTTGAATGGTAACAATATTCATAAACGGATCCCTAAAATAGGCTACTTTCAGTTGGTCCAATTGATCGCAAAGCCATTGTGTTCTCATTTGTAAAACATCTATTTTTTCTTTCCAGCCAAATGGTCCATAGGTAAACAAAATCATCCAAACCGCTACAGCATTAGAGCCAGATCGGCTGCCACAAAGGGTTAAATCCATTCCTTCAATATATTCGGCTTCTTTGGTTAGAACATTTTCGATTAATCCTTTTCGACAAAGGAAAATACCTGTTCCATAAGGAGCTTGCAGCATTTTATGAGCGTCGATGGTTATTGAGCTGATTTTTGGATTTTCAAAATTAAGTTCCGATTCTTCATGGCTAAATGGATAAATAAAACCACCATAAGCACCGTCAATATGTATTTTATAAATCAACTGATGTTTTTCTAAAAGTTGGATATAATCATTCGGGTCGTCGATGGATCCAAACATGGTAGTTCCCATATTGGAGATTACAATAAAGTATCTTTTTCCTTTTTCTTTGGCTTTAATGATAATGTTTTCCAACTGAAAAGAATCGATCTCACGAGTGTGGAAATCAACAGGTACTTTTAGCCAATCGAGCATTAAAATATTTGCCGCTTTTGGAATAGAATAGTGAGTGTCTTCGGAGGCTAAAATTGCAATTTCATAAGGGTTTGCACCTAGATTGTTAATGAAATAATTGCGGTACATCCAAATAGCCTGTATGTTGGCTTCGGTTCCGCCGGGAGAAATATATCCGTCAAAAGATTTTGGTTGCGCTTTGAAAAAATCGACAGCCAGTACATCCAAAACTTCACGTTCTATTTCCTGAGTTCCTTTGAACGCATTTTCAGAAGTGCCCAGCGTATGACAGCCAATATGATTGGGGTTTGCTACATACGTTTTCAAGGTAGGAGCATCTGCCAGAAAAGAGGCTTCCTCATAATATACTTTACTGTCTAGTTTTGAAGCAGGATAACCCAGCGAAGTGTCAAGGCTGAAGTTGACGTTATCTTCTAATGCTTTTTCAATGTGAGCCTGTCTTTCTTTTTGGGATAATTTTTTCCAATATAACATGTCTTAATATCTTAATATTTATTCAAAATTAAGCATGTTAAAGTATTGAAAATATGATAATTGTTAGGTTTTACTCGCTATCTTCTTCAGCAGTATTCGAGAGGTGGTAAATGGCATCTCCTTGATACACAACAGGTGAGTGGTTGGCATTGAGTACATAACCGTCATTTGGTGCTTTTATTTTTCGTTCAAACTTGCCAAAAGGGTCAGTTATCATTCCTAATACGGTTCCTTTTTTTGCAAATGTCCCAACCATATTATTGTCGATTAACAAACCGGAACATTTGGCTCGCAACCAACCCGATTTTTCGATATAAATGGTTTGTTTTTTTTGAGGTGGGGCAAAATGTTTCGGATTTAGCATGTCCAAATGTTTTAAAAGGCGCTTGACCCCATTGATACCTTCTTGAGCAACGTCATTGTTGATGTCTAATGACTTTCCTCCTTCGAAGAGCAACATTTTCACACCCATTTTTTCGCTGGAACTTCTGAAGGAACCCGTTATATTTTTGGAGAACAAGGTAAAAGGAGCGTTGAACGCATCAGCCAATATTTTTACTTCGGGGTTATTTGGCGTAAGCCTAATTTGCGGAGCATTGAATCGGCCGGCACCGCCAGCGTGGAAATCGACAGCATAATCAACTAGTGGCATGATGTCGGTTAGGATATGGTAGGCAAATCGACTGGCTAGAGATCCTTTTTTGGTTCCTGGAAATACTCTGTTTAAATCTCTGCCATCGGGGAAATCCCTTGATTTGTTGATAAAACCGTAGATATTTATGATGGGAATGCAGATAATAGTGCCTTTTTTGGGTTTATTTATTTTTTTGGTGATGATTTGTCTCACGATTTCGATACCGTTAAATTCATCTCCGTGAATCCCTCCTGAAAAGAGCACAACAGGACCTTCAATTTTGGACCTTTTTATAACAATCGGAATGTTCAGTTTGGTAGTGGAATGTAATCTGGCAATTTCCAGCTGAATGGTTTTACTTTCTCCAGGCAAAACGCTTTCGCCAAAAATCTCTAATGGTCTTGAGTCTTTCATTTTGTAAAATAAAAGCCTAAATATAGAAATTATTTATTTGCTAATGAAAGATGGTAACTTATTCAGTTTAAATTAAGTTTAAGGGAATAGGCTTTAATCACCGCAGAATTTTAAAAATTAGCTATTATTTCAAACTCTTTGGTTTTGTCTTTTTTCTCTGCTACCGATTTTAGAAAGAGTTCCAATTCTTTGGTTAGAGGTAATTGATTTTGATTACTCCAAAATTCCTTAGAATATTCGAATTTTGCTTTAAAAATATCTTTGTCAGTGTCAAAATTGGCTTTTATTTTTTCGTTTGTTGGTTTGCTCGTCACAAAAAAATCCATTGTAAAATCGTAATAAAAAGGTTTTTCGGATTTTTTATTGAGCACAATCTCTACCTGATTGTCAAGTTTTATATTGCTTGGATAATATTTGCTTGATACCGCATCTTTGGTGAATTGCACAAATTTTTCCCATTTGGTTGTTTTATATTCGCCTTCTGATGAGGGCAGTTTTTTATATGGAATTTTTTCAGGGTCATCAATTACTGATAAAGTATATTCAACTACTGCATAGTCTTTACGGCAAATGATGAAATAGCCTTTCCAAGTTTGCCCGGATTGATTTTTTTCATCGGTTTCAAATAGTATTTTTTTAAAATCACTATCGGGAAAAGGTGTTTCTGTAAAATTGCATAGATTAATTTGTGGAGCTAAAATGTATAAAAAGCCATCAAAATCGGGGAATTTAAAGCTGATATTGTCTTGTTTCTCAAAAAGACTCGTTTTTCTCATATTCAAAATCTCAATGGTTACTTTCTTTTTATGTTTGTTGCTATGATTTTTTCGGGCATAAATATCCTGTAGAAGAATATTGGCTTGGTTTTTTTTGAAGACGTTTCTTAGAAAAAAGTTTATTGTATAATCTTGAAGGGCATTGTCTTTAAATTTATCATACACTTTTTTCATATAGGAGTCGGCATTATTCACTATAACTTCTCGCAATTGTGTTGCTTTGATCTCCATGAAAACAGTGTCCTTTTCGCTATTCAGTTTGTCAAATGTGGTTTTTATCGTTTCATAGCCCAATAGTTTCAAGGTAATTTCATTTTCTTGGGAAACAAAAACAAATTTCCCTTCAGCATTTGTAACAGAGTAGTCATTTTCATTAAAAATGATTACATTTTCCAGAGGAATTTTGGTGTTTTTATCAACGACCGTTTTGGTGATTTTAAAGTTTTGCGCATAAGAAAACGCACAAATAAAAAATGACAGTATAACAATTATCTGTTTCATATTTTTTATCAAAATTGTAAACAAACATAATGTTATTTGGTCAAATTATAGACTTAAACTTGTTAAAATAACAACGAAACGTATTGCTATTCTGCTATTTGTTAATTCAGGTTTAAGAATTTGTGAAATCAAAAGAAGGTTGCTATTTGTGATCATTCGTGTTGTTTGTGGCTGAAAATTTTTAAATTGGTTTGCGTGAATGTAATTTGTAAATTTGGTAAAATGATGAATTGAAATTTCATTATTTCAACGACTTAATTTTCAGAAGATTTTTTAAAATGACCAAGCCAAATCTAGCCTTACAAATTCAAACTTTGCCCGATGGCCCTGGCGTATATCAATATTACGATAAGGAAGGGAAGATTTTATATGTAGGCAAAGCCAAGAATCTGAAAAAGAGAGTTTCCTCGTACTTCAATAAAATTCACGATACAGCCAAAACGAATATGCTGGTTAAGAAAATTGTAACAATCAAACATATTGTGGTTCCAACGGAAACCGATGCGCTTTTGTTGGAAAATAATCTGATAAAAACATTAATGCCGCGATACAATGTTTTATTAAAGGATGACAAAAGTTACCCTTGGATTTGTATCAAAAAAGAACCTTTTTCACGAATATTTCCCACCCGAAGAATGGTTAAAGACGGATCGGAATATTTTGGGCCTTATACTAATTTCAAAACGGTTCATACGATTTTGGATTTAATAAAAGAGTTGTATCCGCTGCGAACTTGTAATTATGATTTGAGCGAAAGTAATATCGACAGCGGAAAATTCAAAGTGTGCTTGGAATATCATATCGGCAATTGTAAAGGGCCGTGCGAAGGTTTTGAAACATTAGAACATTATCAAAAACAAGTCGATGCTATTCGGGAAATTTTGAAGGGAAATTTCAAAGAAAGCATGAGAGATTTCAAACGCCTAATGATTAGTTTGGCAGAAGAAATGAAGTATGAGGAAGCGCAAAAAATTAAGGAAAAAATAGAGGTTTTGGAAAATTACCAATCGCGTTCAACCATTGTAAACCCGAAGATAACTAATATCGATGTTTTTTCTATCGTTTCAGACGAAAGTGCTGCTTTTATCAATTTCTTGCAAATATCGCACGGTTCAATCATTCGTTCGCATACCATGGAAATCAAGAAGAAATTGGAGGAAACGGACGAAGAGTTGTTGGAGTTGGCTATAATAGAATTGCGGGAGCGTTTTCAGTTACTGTCCAAGGAGGTGATTGTTCCTTTTGAAGTAGATTTGGGATCCGCAATAAAAATTACGGTGCCACAATTGGGAGACAAAAAACAAATTTTGGATTTGTCGATTCGAAATGCCAAATTTTACCGAATAGAGCAACTCAAACAATTACAAATAGTAGATCCTGATCGCCATACCAACAGGATTATGGCACAGATGAAAAGCGATTTACGATTGCCTGTCGAGCCAAGACATATTGAATGTTTTGATAATTCGAACATTCAGGGAACTAATCCTGTTGCGGCTTGCGTTGTATTCAAAGATGGAAAACCAAGCAAAAAGGATTACAGACATTTTAATGTTAAAACTGTTGTTGGTCCAGACGATTTTGCCTCGATGGAAGAAATCGTTTATCGCCGTTATAGAAGATTGTTGGAGGAGAACGAGCCCTTACCTAATTTAATTATTATCGATGGGGGAAAAGGCCAATTGTCGTCGGCATTAAAAAGTATTGATGCATTGGGATTGCGTGGTAAAATAGCCATTATTGGAATTGCCAAAAGACTGGAAGAATTGTTCTATCCGGGAGATTCTATTCCATTGTATTTGGATAAAAAGTCAGAAACATTGAAAGTGATTCAGCAATTGCGAAACGAAGCGCACCGTTTTGGTATCACTTTCCACCGAGATAAAAGGAGCAAGGCCGCACTGAATTCTTCGATAGAAAGTATTCCGGGAATTGGAGAAAAAACAATGCAGACATTAATTCAACATTTTAAAAGTGTTAAAAGATTGAAGTTAGCGACAGAAAAAGAAATTTCTGACGTTATAGGTGTGTCAAAAGCCAAAAAAATTACCGACTTTTACCATAAAAATAGTTAATATGAGAATTGAGGCAAGAGCCCTAAGCCAAAAATTAAAAGCCAAAATGAACTTTGTCGGTATCCGATTGACAATGGTTGATAGAAGTTTGTTCTCAATATTGGGTTGTTTTTTGCTTTTTGCTTTTTGTTTTTTGCCTTTAATTTCAAAAGCTCAAGACACTGCTAAAAGACCTAAAATAGGTTTGGTATTGAGCGGAGGCGGAGCCAAAGGATTTGCCCATATAGGTGTTTTAAATGTACTCGAAGATGCTGGAATTAAGATAGATTATATCGGGGGAACCAGCATGGGTGCAGTTATTGGCGGACTTTATGCAGTGGGATACAATGCCAAACAAATCGATTCTATTATTGATGTGACGAATTTCAGTAATGTCCTAAACGATTATATTCCCCGGTCTTCTAAGAATTTTTATGAAAAAAGGAATGACGAATTATACGCTTTGACCTTGCCGTTCAATAAGTTTCGCATTGGTGCACCAGAGGCTTTGTCTAAAGGGATGTATAATTTCAACCTTTTAAGCCGATTGACATTACCTGTTCGGCACGTTCGTAATTTTAATGAGTTGCCTATTCCTTTTGTTTGTGTAGGGACGAACATCGCTCTTGGAGAGCAAGTTGTTTTTGACAAAGGGATTTTGGCGCAAGCCATAACTGGAAGTTCCTCTTTGCCTTCCATATTTGCGCCAATAGTGATTGATGACAATCTTATTATTGATGGAGGGGTACTCAATAATTATCCTATTGAGGAAGTACGTAAAATGGGAGCCGATATTGTTATCGGGGTAGATGTGCAAACAGGGTTGCTCAGTAAGGACGAATTAAGAAGTGCTTCAAAAATTTTCTTTCAGATTACCAATTTGCAAATGATTGAAAGGATGAAAGTCAATGCCAATCAAACAGAAGTTTATATCAAACCAGATGTAAAGAATTACGGCGTAGTTTCCTTTGATAAAGCAACTGAAATCATCAAAAAGGGAGAAGATGCCACTTTTGCAATTTATGAAAAAATTGATGCCTTGGTCGATAAAGCACATCCGTATCACAAACCCAAATTAAAAATGGAATCTGATAGTTTGACAATAGTCGACATCAAAACAAATGACTTGAAAAATTATTCCAGGGATTATATCATCGGTAAATTGAACTTTAAGCCTAGGACTAAAATAAGTTTTAGAGAATTAGAAAAGGGTATAAATAATCTAAATGCTACTCAGAATTTTAGTGCTGTAAGTTATTATTTTGAAAAAAATGGAGCCTATGATAATTTGATTCTTAATTTGACTGAAAGCCCTATTACTACAAACTTGAAGTTTGGTTTGCATTATGATGGTTTGTATAAGAGCGGTATTCTGACCAATATAACTAATAAGAAAACTTTCTTTAAGAATGATTTTTTATCGGCCGATTTGGTTTTGGGAGACAATTTGCGCTATTATTTTGACTATTATATTGATAATGGATTTCAGCTGAGTTACGGTTTTAAATCGAAATTGCACCAATTCAACAAAAACATTCCGGTAAGCGTTATAACTTATAATAGAGAGGGAACAAATTCCATAAATATTGATTACCTTGATTTGTCCAATCAAGTGTATATTCAATCGGTATTTGCCCAAAAATTCCTTATTGGTGTTGGTGCCGAATTTCAATATTTGGATATTACCTCCCAAACACTTGAATTGCAGCCAACAATTACCAAAAGCAATTATTTTAGTCTATTTGGATATTTAAAATACGATTCTTACGATAATAAGTATTTTCCAAAAAAAGGCTGGTATTTTTCGGGAACTCCGCAGTTTTATATGTTTTCTTCCGAAAGTTCAGCCAATTTTGAGCCTTTCTCTATTGTTAGTGCCGAGGCTGGTATTGCGAAAACAATTTTTAAGAATGCAACCTTAAAGCTTCAGGCTGAAGCAGGAGCATCGATCGGAAATAAAAGCTTGCCTTATTTTGATTTTATTCTAGGCGGTTATGGATATAACAATACAAATAATTTTAAGTATTTCTACGGTTATGATTTTTTAAGTATTGCGGGCAATAGTTATTTGGAAACTACACTAACATTTGATTACGAAATTTTTAAAAAGAGCCATCTTAATTTTTCGGCCAATTATGCCAATTTAGAAGACGATCTTTATGATTCTTTGGATTGGATCAAATTGCCTAAATATTCGGGATATGCTTTGGGTTATGGATTAGAAACTATTATTGGTCCAGTCGAAGTGAAATATTCCTGGTCACCGGAAACTGCAAATTCCTATCTTTGGTTCAGTGTTGGATTTATATTTTAATTTAGCATTTTTTTAAAATAAAAATTACGACATTTGTAATTATGAAAACAAATTGGACAGGTTTATTAGAGTATCTTCAATTCTTGATCAAAAGAAATCCGGAGTGATTGTAGGAAACAATTAATGTTGTCAGCATTGTCAATGAATTGAATACTTGATTGTGTTTATCAAAGTTTTGCCTTAAAAATGACAAAACTATTTGACGTTGCGATTTTTACGAATTGTTTACCATCTAATTTAAATTGTCATGCCAATATATCATAAATTAGGAGTTATTCCTCCGAAAAGACACATCCAGTTCGAAAAGCCAAATGGAGGATTGTATTACGAACAACTATTTGGTACTGAAGGCTTTCATGGGCATTCCTCTTTGTCGTATCATATTCATCGACCAACTCAGGTCAAAGAAATAGTAAATTCATATTCGGTTGAACCCAAAATAGCGATTGGGAAAAATATAAAATCTTTATTATTGAAAGGTTTCGAATTGAAACCTGAAGACGATTTTTTGGAAAGTCGTAAGCCAATGTTGGTCAATAGCGATTGCATTATCGGACTCGCAGCACCCAGAAAATCATTGACAAGTTATTTCTATAAAAATGCCGATGCCGATGAGATGATTTTTATTCATAAAGGCAAAGGAAAACTGCGTACCATGTTGGGAAATATTCCTTTTGAATATGGCGATTACCTGATAATCCCACGCGGAATCATTTACCAAATTGAGTTTGACTCACAAGAAAACCGTTTGTTTTATGTAGAATCTCATTCTCCATTTTATACTCCAAAACGTTATAAAAATGAATCGGGACAACTTTTGGAGCATTCTCCATTTTGCGAGCGTGATTTTATTTTGCCAAATGAATTGGAATCTCACGACGAAAAAGGAGATTTTGTCATCAAAATAAAAAAAGAGGGAATGATGCACGAAGTGGTATATGCAACGCATCCTTTTGACGTAGTGGGTTGGGACGGATACAACTTTCCATATGGATTTTCTATCCACAACTTCGAACCTATAACAGGTCGCGTGCACCAACCGCCACCAGTTCATCAAACATTCGAAACAGGCACTTTTGTGGTTTGTTCTTTCGTTCCAAGACTTTACGATTATCATCCAAAATCTATTCCAGCGCCTTACAATCATAGTAATATAGACAGCGATGAAGTGTTATATTATGTAGATGGCGATTTTATGAGCCGCAATAATATTGAACAGGGGCACATTACTTTGCATCCAAAAGGAATTCCTCATGGCCCTGCTCCGGGAGCTATGGAGCGCAGTATTGGCGCCAAAGATACTCAGGAATTGGCCGTTATGATTGATACTTTCAAGCCGCTTATGGTGACTGAAGAAGCGATGGGGCTTGATGATGGTCAGTACTATAAATCTTGGGTAGAGTAGTCATTGAGAGGAACGAAGCAATCTTATTAAGTATATCAAATAATATAAGGAGCTCTTTCCTGTTATCCGTTGCAAACGAAGTTCACTGAACTCCGATTAAAATGAAAGTTAAGTGAAGTAATCTTTTTTATTGCAGAAAAGTAATTAAAAAGGATTTCCACTACTATCAGGGCTAGGGTGTCAGAGTAATCAATAACATATTCGGTATCACAGAAAATAACCGAATCAAAAAGCAAACAACATGTCAAAAGAAATAAAATCAGTAGAATACGGATTAGAAAAAATATTTGAAGGAGCACAAGATTTCCTTCCACTTCTTGGAACCGATTATGTCGAATTCTACGTAGGGAATGCAAAACAATCGGCGCATTATTATAAAACCGCTTTTGGTTATCAATCATTGGCGTATGCCGGATTGGAAACAGGAGTAAAAGACAAAGCTTCGTATGTGTTAAAACAAGACAAAATCCGAATTGTGTTAACGACTCCGTTAACACAAGATTCTCCTCTTCACGATCATTTAAAAAAACATGGTGATGGGGTAAAAGTAGCGGCACTTTGGGTAGAAGATGCCCGAAGCGCGTATGAAGAAACGATGAAACGTGGTGCCCGTTCGTTTATGGAACCTACTGTCGAGAAAGATGAGTTTGGAGAAGTGGTGCGCTCAGGTATCTATACGTATGGGGAAACTGTTCATGTTTTTGTGGAAAGAAAAAATTACAATGGCGTTTTCTTGCCTGGATATAAAGAATGGAAATCAGATTACAATCCGGAACCAACGGGTTTGAAATATATTGACCACATGGTAGGAAATGTGGGTTGGAATGAAATGAATACTTGGGTGAAATTTTACGAAGACGTGATGGGTTTTGTAAACTTCCTTTCTTTTGATGACAAACAAATCAATACTGAATATTCGGCATTGATGAGTAAAGTAATGTCAAACGGAAATGGAAGAATTAAATTCCCAATTAATGAGCCTGCTGAAGGGAAGAAAAAATCACAAATAGAGGAATATTTAGATTTTTACGGAGGGCCCGGAGTGCAGCATATTGCTATCGCAACTGACGATATCGTAAAAACAGTTTCACAATTGAAAGCAAGAGGAGTGGAGTTTTTGTCGCGACCACCACATGCTTATTATGATGCTGTTCCTGAGAGATTGGGTGAACATATGGAGGCGATGAAAGAGGATTTGACTGAAGTTGAAAAACTGGGAATTATGGTAGATGCCGATGAGGATGGTTATTTATTGCAGATTTTTACAAAACCGGTACAGGATCGTCCGACTTTGTTTTTTGAAATTATTCAGAGAATGGGAGCCAAAGGATTCGGTGCAGGGAACTTCAAAGCTCTTTTTGAGTCAATAGAGCGTGAACAGCAATTACGAGGAACGTTGTAAAATTTAATTTTTTTTGCATTATCAAAAAAAATAATAGTTAAAGAACCCTTAAAGGTGTAAATGTTGTGTTAAACTTGGTTTTTTGCTAAAAAAACCTCGATTTATGCAATACTTTTGCACTCGCAAATCAGGAAGGGGTGGTTTCCTTCCTAGTTTCATATAAATTTTCATAATTTATAGTTTTTTGGTTAGTTAATAGCATAAAAACTCAGTCATTAATTTGACTGAGTTTTTTTGTTTTAATAAATTTGGAGGTTATTTTAGCGATAATGCATCGAATTCATGAAAAAAATTATAATTTTCTTACTGGCAGTTTTCACTTTAGGTTTCGGTACACAGAAATACGAAGCTTTTTCAGGGGGGGAATACTTAAAGTTCAGAGTGCACTACGGCATTATAAATGCCGGTTATGCGACACTCGAAGTTAAGGAGGAAATATTGTCTGGCAATCCCGTTTACCATTTGATAGGAAAAGGTTATTCTACAGGTATGACCAAATTCTTTTTTAATGTAGAAGATGTTTATGAAAGTTATGTTGATAAGGATACCAGAAATCCTGACAGATTTGTTAGGAAAATAGACGAAGGAGGTTATACCAAAAATCAGGAAGGTTTTTTTAATCAAAAAACCAATAAAGTTTTGGTTAAAGACTATAAACATAAAACTGAAAAAACATTCGATTTTTCAAAAAACACTCAGGATATTTTATCGTCCTTTTATTATTTACGGAATTATCCGAATATCAATAAAATGAAAGTGGGAGATTCGGTTATTATTGACATGTTTTTTGACAATGAGTCTACAAAATTTAAGTTAAAATTAGTAGGCAGAGAAGATATTAAAACTAAATTTGGCATCGTATCTTCCATGATTTTTAGGCCTTTAGTACAGTCTGGGCGTATATTTAAAGAAGAAGAGAGTTTAACGGTTTGGATTTCAGATGACTACAATAAGATACCGCTTCGAATAAAAGCGAACCTATTAGTGGGCTCTCTTAAAGCTGATTTGGAAGAATACAAAGGATTGAATAATCCGTTTAAATTAAAGGCAAAATGACAATAAACGATACCACAGCATCAATTTTGGATGAAATTGATCAAAAATTTCAAAAGATAAACCAAAAAACAGAGACTCATCTCGAAGGATTGCTTTGGTCAAAGCCCATTACTTATTGGGATTATATTCAGACGGATGCTTTGTTGAATTTGCAAATTCAGAGAACAACACTTCCTGACGAAATGGTTTTTATCATGTATCATCAGGTCAATGAATTGCTTTTTAAAATGATACTTTGGGAAATGCATCAGATTTCCTATGCCGAAAAACTAACTACCGATTTTTTTACCGAAAGGTTAATGAGAATCAGTCGTTATTTCGACATGCTTACTACTTCTTTTGATATTATGGGAGACGGTATGGAGGTAGAACAGTATTTGAAGTTTAGAAATACATTAACTCCGGCCAGTGGTTTTCAAAGCGCACAATATAGAATGATCGAAATAGCTTCTACGGATTTAATCAATCTTATCGATTACCGTTTTAGGGCGACTATTGACAGAAATACACCTTATGAACATGCTCTGGATCATATGTATTGGCAGGCGGCAGGAAAAGATCATCAAACAGGGGAGAAGTCTTATTTGTTATTGGAATTTGAACGAAAATATAAAGCGGCTTTTTTAACCCAAATGAAGGAATACAATACGATAAACCTTTGGCAGAAATTTAAACAGTTGCCAGATTCAGAACGTGAAAATCCTGAATTGGTAAAAGCTATGCGTCATTATGACCATACGGTAAATGTTACTTGGGTAATGGGACATTTGAATGCGGCCAGAAAATATATTGATAACGGTAAAGGTGATGGTGAAGCCACAGGAGGAAGTGATTGGAAGAAATATATGCATCCAAAATATCAAAGAAGGATTTTCTTTCCTGAATTATGGAGTGAAGAGGAATTGACAAATTGGGGAGTAGAAAACTAAAGATTAAAAAGAGATAACTTGAAGCAGGCAATTGTAATTTTAGTGGTATTATTTTCCTTGATATCCTGTAATAGGACGGAAGATGTTGTGGTAGATCAAGTAGTTCCAAAATCTAAAAAGAGTGATTTTGGATTCAAATTTTCAGATTTTAATGTCGTTCAGGATTCTGTGAAATCGGGCGATACGTTTGGAAGTATTTTACAAAATCAAAATATTGGAGATAAACAGGTTTTCGATATTGTTGCTCAAGTGAAAGATACTTTTGATGTGCGTTCCATTAGAATAAACAAGCCATACACATTGCTTCGTTCTAAGAATAAAACCAACTCACTGGATGTTTTTATATACCAACCTGATGCATTACATTATTATGTTGTTGATTTAAGAGATTCGATTGCAAAAGCATATAAAAAGACAAAACCATTGACTTTAAAACGCCGCACCATTGGAGGAATTTTGAAAGGGTCACTATCCGAAACTTTGGAAGGAGCAAAAGTTGAAGGAGCCTTGGCATCAAGAATTTCAAAGATTTTTGCATGGTCTATTGATTTCTTCAAAGTGAAAAAAGGAGATCGATTTGGATTGACTTTCACAGAAAGATATATCAATGATTCTATTTACGATGGAGTTGACAGTCTTGAAGCTGCTTTTTTTGAATACAAAGGAAAGATTATTTATGCTTTCCCATTTGAGCAAGTTCCTGGTTCTGGTAGATATGAATATTATGATGAAGAAGGAAAAACTTTGAAGAATTTCTTTCTTAAAACGCCAATAAAATTCAGCCGTATTACTTCTCGTTTTAGTGCCAATCGTTTTCATCCAGTGCAGCAAATTTGGAAAGCTCATAAAGGAACTGATTATGCGGCACCTTACGGAACACCAATTTCGACAACGGCTTCGGGAATTGTTGAACAAACAGGTTATACTGCAGGTAACGGAAACTTTGTAAAAGTAAAACACAACAAGACTTATTCGACTCAATATTTACACATGTCAAGAATATTGGTTAGACGTGGACAGCATGTTACCCAAGGACAAACTATTGGATTGGTTGGTAGTACAGGATTGGCAACCGGACCGCATGTGTGTTATCGTTTTTGGAAAAATGGAGTTCAAGTCGATGCATTGCGCTTGAATTTACCAAATGGAGAGCCGATGAGCGGAAAAAATAAAGAACGTTTTTTAAAGAAAATAGAGCCTTTGAAATTTGAATTGGACAGCGTTTCCAATTTATAAAGATCGTTTTAAATCTAACTTATTTCAAGTTAATTCATTCTGCTGAATTTGATATTTAATTGTTATATAATGTACTGATTTTAGCTCAATCAAACTTATTTCAGTAAATTTGCGCAACTAAAAAAAACTCAAAATAAATGGCTTTAAGTACTATTAACCCAACCGAAACTCCGGCCTGGAAAAAATTGCAGGCACATTATACTCAAATGCAATCGGCTTCGATGACAGAAATGTTCAAAGCTGATGCTGAAAGAACCGAAAAATTTCATTTGCAATGGAATGATTTTTTGGTTGATTATTCAAAAAATAGAATTAGCAAGGAAACAATTGATTTGTTGCTTGAATTGGCAAACGAAACTGGTTTGAAAAATGCAATTTCAGATTATTTTGGAGGAGCAATTATTAATCAAACAGAAGGTAGGGCTGTTTTGCACACTGCTTTGCGTGCCAAAGAATCGGCTGTAATAAACGTGGACGGAATCAATGTGATGCCAGAAGTTTATGCAGTAAAAAACAAAGTAAAATCATTTACAAATGAAGTGGTTTCCGGAAAAAGAACCGGATACACAGGAAAACCATTTACTGATGTTGTAAATATAGGTATAGGTGGTTCAGATTTGGGACCTGTTATGGCTGTTGAAGCTTTACAATATTATAAGAATCATTTGAACGTTCATTTTGCATCCAATGTTGATGGAGATCACGTAAATGAAATTATCAAAAAATTAAATCCTGAGACTACCTTATTTGTAATTGTTTCTAAAACATTTACGACTCAGGAAACTTTAACTAATTCGGAAACTATTAAAGCTTGGTTTTTAGAATCAGCTAGTCAGGTAGATGTGGCCAAACATTTTGTGGCGGTTTCTACCAATATTCAGAAAGTAACCGAATTCGGAATCAACCCCGACAATGTATTTCCAATGTGGGATTGGGTTGGAGGACGTTTTTCTTTATGGAGTGCCGTAGGGCTTTCTATAAGTTTGGCAGTTGGTTTTGATAATTTTAATGATTTGTTGAGCGGTGCCAATGAAATGGACGAGCATTTCAAAACTGCCGATTTTGACAAAAACATTCCTGTAGTCTTGGCGTTATTAAGCATTTGGTACAATAATTTCTTTGGTGCCGAAAGCGAAGCTTTGATTCCTTATACTCAATATTTGCAAAAATTAGCTCCTTATTTGCAACAAGGAACAATGGAAAGTAACGGTAAGAGTGTTGGGCGTGATGGAAAAGCAGTTAATTATGAAACGGGAACCATTATTTGGGGAGAGCCTGGGACTAATGCGCAACATGCATTTTTTCAGTTAATTCACCAAGGAACTAAATTAATTCCTTCTGATTTTATCGGGTTTGTAAAACCATTATATGGAGATGATAATCATCACGATAAATTAATGTCAAACTTTTTTGCGCAGACAGAAGCTTTGATGAACGGAAAAACACCTGAGCAAGTTCAGGCAGAGTTTGACAAACAAGGATTAAGCACTGAGAAAGCAAGTGCTCTTTTGCCATTCAAAGTTTTTACAGGAAATAAACCGACGAATACAATTTTGATTCAAAAATTGACTCCGAAATCATTAGGTTCTTTAATTTCTATGTATGAGCATAAAATTTTTGTGCAAGGAATTATCTGGAATATCTTTAGTTATGATCAATGGGGTGTTGAACTTGGAAAACAATTGGCCAATTCAATATTGGATGAAATTAATACTAAACAAGTTAAAGATCACGATAGTTCTACTCAATTTTTATTGAAACATTTTTTAGAGAACAAATAGATTCTTTTAGGATACAAAATTAAGAAGGCCCTGATTTTTGGAAATCAGGGCTTTTTTGGTGAAAAAAAGAGGGTAAACTTTTAAAAATATCAAATCAAAATAGTTGTAGTTGAATTTTTAATTATGATATTCATGATGTTTTTGTGTAAATACTAATAAAAGTGCAAAATTTTAATTTTTAAATTTCGAAATGACAATTTAGTATGCGTGAATAATAAAATATGCAATTCCTTAAAGTATTGTTAACATATATTGATATAAATGTTATAATTTTGCCAAAAATATTTAAACTAACAAGAATGAATACAATGAAAAATTGGTTACTCTCCGGATTACTGTTTTTGATGGTTTCGACCGTATTTGCACAAGGCAAAATTACTGGGACGATTACTGATTCACAAGGTCCTTTACCAGGAGCAAATGTTGCTGTTAAAGGTACATCAGAAAATGTTTCAACTGGTTTTGATGGAAAATTTACAATAAATTCATCTGTGAAATCAGGCGAATTGGTTGTTACTTACATCGGTTACGAAAACCAAACAATTAGTTTTACTATTTCAAACGGCGTAGCCGATTTAGGAAGAATTGTTTTGGTAGCCAATTCAAACGAATTGAGCGAGATTGTTGTAAAATCAACTGTTGTTGACGTTGCAAAAGACAGAAAAACTCCTGTTGCTGTTTCTACAATCAAAGCATCTGAGATTCAACAAAAATTGGGAACACAGGAATTTCCTGAAATTCTAAAAAATACACCCTCAGTATATGCTACAAAAAGCGGTGGTGGTTTTGGAGATTCAAGAATTAATATCCGTGGATTTGACCAAAAAAATATCGCTGTAATGATTAATGGGATGCCTGTTAATGACATGGAAAATAGCGCTGTATTTTGGAGTAACTGGGCAGGTTTATCTGATGTTACATCAGCTATGCAAGTTCAAAGAGGATTAGGTTCTTCAAAATTGGCAATTTCTTCAGTAGGTGGAACGATAAACATTGTTACAAAAACTTCAGATCAAAAAGAAGGAGGTTCTATTGGTTCTTCTTTCGGAAATGCTAATTATCTAAAAACTCAAGTGTCTTACAGCACAGGAGTTTTAGAAAATGGATTGTCAGCTTCTGTATTATACAGCCATACTCAAGGTGATGGTTACATTGATGGGACAAAATTTGCTGGGGATAATTATTTTATTGGTTTAGGATATCAGACAAAAAATAAAAAACACGATTTCCAATTTACAATGACTGGGGCGCCACAATGGCATAACCAAAGAAGTACTTTTATTACTATTGCAACTTACCAAAAATATGGCTCTGTAGATAACCCAAACACAAAATATAATTCTGATTGGGGAACGTTAAATGGGGAGGAGTATAATATGAAAAGAAACTTCTTTCAAAAGCCAGTAATGAGTTTGAACTGGGATTTTGCAATTAACGAAACTACAAAGCTTTCTGCGATTGCTTACGGATCTTGGGGGCGTGGTGCTGGAACAACTGGTACTGGAGGTATTAATGGTAAATTTTCTACTGATGCTTCTTTCAGAAAAGTTGATGGGACGATTGATTTTGATAAAATATATGCATACAATACAGGACAGCCTATTCAGTATAATACTAATGGGGTTCCAACGGGTGCTTTTTTCACAAGAACTAAATTGAATGGGCAATTTGTGAACTCTGCAAATGCGGGAGCCATTGCAAATAATGCAACAGGTATTCCTGGAGGTGCGCCAGCTTCATCTGCTGGTATTTCAAGAATTATGTCAACAAATAATCACAACTGGTATGGTGGTGTTGTGAATTTAGATAAAAAATTCGGTCAATACCTAACTTGGGATATTGGGGTTGATGCAAGAACTTATTTTGGAGGTCATTTCCAAAACGTAAATGATCGTTTGGGAGGAGATGTTTTTTATGATAATAAAAATGTTAATTTTCAGCCGCAAGGAAGATATTTGTACGAAACATATTCTGTATCTGCTCCTTGGAATGCTTGGTCAAATGCAGACAATGTTGAGAAAATTGGTTTTCACAATGATAGTAAAGTAAATTGGATTGGAGTGTTTACTCAAATGGAATATTCTAATGATAATTTGACAGCTTTTATACAAGGAGCTGTTTCTAATCAAGCTTTCCAAAGAATTGATTCGTTTATTTATAAAGAATCGGATCCTCTCTCAAAAACATCTTTTGAAAGCATACTTGGAGGTAACGTAAAAGGGGGAGCGAACTATAACTTCAACGAACACCATAATGTGTTTGCTAACGCTGGTTATTATTCAAAACAACCTTTCTTCAATGCTGTTTACCCAAACAATAAATCAGTTGTAAATCCAAATTTGAAAAACGAGAAAATATTGGGTATTGAAGGAGGATACGGATATCGTTCTAAAATAGTTAACTTAAACCTTAACTACTACTACACTACTTGGAAAGACAGAAATTACAGATTTAATGATGGAGCTGCTGCAAATCCAAATGGATATTTTGATTTTGAAGGTATTAATGAAATGCACACAGGTGTAGAATTGGAAGCGAATTCTAAATTGACTGATAGATTAAGACTAAATGGAATGTTCTCATTTGGTAATTGGGAGTATTCAGGCGAAGCAAAAAGTACTAGATTTGATCAAAATAATGTGGCTTTAAGTACAGGTACATTATATTTGAATAATGTAAAAGTAGGAGATGCTGCTCAAATGACGGCTAGTCTAGGTGCTGCTTACGAGGTTTTGACAAGAGTTACAATAGATGGAAACTTTAACTGGAACAATAATTTGTATGCTTCTATTGATCCGACCAAATTCAGTGCTGCAGACAATAAAGGTTCTTTAGAATTACCTTCTTATGGATTGGTTGATGCAGGGTTCTCGTACAAAATGCTTGTAGGTAAAAACAAAGACAATTCAGTAAATTTCAGATTTAATTTGTATAACGTTTTTGATAGAACTTATATAGCTGAATCGAAAACTAATATTTTTGCAAGCGATGCAACAACAGGAGGAACTTATGAATCAACAGGACAAGTTTACAAAGGTATTGCAACAGCAAACCAAGTTTGGTTCGGATTCGGAAGAACTTATAGCTTTAGTATGCGTTTCGATTTCTAATAAAGAATCAACATAATCTTTAAAAAACCCCATTGCTTTTTAGCGAATTGGGGTTTTTTTATGTCTTTTTTTGTCTATATTTGTTTAAATTAAAAAACTTTTTATGTACACTATTTTAAAAGAAGCACACAAAGGTTGGGCTTATGTTGCGCTGTTAGTTCTTGTTATTGCCGTTGTTAATGCTTTAATAGGAATGTCTTCCAAAAAAGAATTTACTCCAAAAGACAGAAAAATTGCTTTGTTTGGATTAATCGGTATACATGTTCAATTATTGGTTGGTGCAATATTGTATTTTGTTTCTCCACTAGGGTTGTCCGCATTTGGACAAATGTCTGACAAAGCGTTGCGTTTAACTTCACTTGAGCATCCATTAATTAATATAATCGCGGTTACTTTAATTACAATTGGCTGGTCAAAACATAAAAAATTAACGACTAGCGAATCAAAATTCAAAACATTCTCAATATTTTACGGTTTAGGATTAGTGCTTATTTTGAGCAGAATTCCTTGGTCATTATGGTTTTAAGCCATCTTAAAAAGTCCTGAAAAGGACTTTTTTTTGCTCATTTTATGCTTTCCCCCCAAAGTTCCACCTAATAAACTATAAATGAAAAAAGTAATCACGCTTTTATTTTTACTGGCCAGTATTGGCATGGTAAGAGGTCAAAGTTCTATCATAAATAGCAAAAAATTTTCTATCAATAAAGACACTGTAAAAAAAACAAATAAGGTAGTCGAAAAAGTGGTGGAGCCAGTTGCGGTAGTCCCGGATACTACAGTCGTAGAAACTGGTAAGTTTGTTTTTTTTAAGAAAAATTGCCATGCCTCTTATTATCATGATAAGTTTAACGGTAAGAGAACAGCCAGCGGAAAACGATTTGATAATAAAAAACTATCTGCTGCACACAGAAAATTCCCCTTTGGAACTAAGTTAAGAATTACAAATGAAGCCAATGGAAAATCCGTAATTGTTGAAGTAATCGATCGTGGACCTTTTGCAAGAGGAAGAGAAATCGATTTAAGCAAAAGAGCCTTTATGGAAATTGCTTCGAATAGAGGTGGTGGTGCGGTAGTTGTGAAAATTGAGGAATTACAAAAATAAAATTACCAGTTCATAAAAGGATTATTACTCAGATAAGCATTATAATACCTTTTGTCATTCGTAACTTCTTCACCAAGCCATATTGGTTTTTCAAAGGATTCGGTTTCCGATTTCAGTTCAATTTCAGCCATCACAAGGCCTTCATTTTCCCCGTAAAATTCATCAATTTCAATGATATGACCACCCGCTTTGACTTCAAATCGGGTTTTGTCGATTACACCAGTTTCACATAAGAGCAATAATTTTTCAGCTTCATCAATTGGGATTTCTTTTTCCCATTCAAAGCGTGACATACCTGACTGGTTAGAGATTCCTTTTATCGTCAAAAAACCTTTGTTGCCTTTTATACGCACTCTTACTGTTCTTTCGGGAACGGAACTTAAATAGCCTTGTTTTATTCTGTTTTTGGAAAAAGATTCCTTTTTAAAGGCATCTGAAGTCACCAAAAATTTTCTTTCTATTTCTATCATTTTATTGTTTTTTGGAGCTTGTTCCAGCTGTTCACTATATCTGTTGTCCTTCTCGTCTTTTGGGACGAGACAGGACAACAGGATGTCGTTTCCATCTGGGCTAGGGGATTTGTTTATCAAAGATATTCATTTATTTTTTAACAGTTTCGGCATTTCATTTTTTCTAAATTTGTGATATGTTCGAACCGCTTTCACATAGAAAAATCATTCACATCGATATGGATGCGTTCTATGCATCAGTGGAGCAAATGGATAATCCTGAGTTAAAAGGAAAGCCTATTGCGGTTGGTGGAGCTGAGAATCGTGGAGTGGTTTCAGCGGCAAGTTATGAAGCCAGAAAATTTGGTGTACGTAGTGCCATTAGTGGTTTTTTGGCCAAAAAAAATTGTCCGGAGCTGATCTTTGTGAGACCTCGTTTTGATCGCTACAAAGAAATCTCCAAAAAAATCCATAAAATATTCCGTGAATATACTGATTTGGTTGAACCTCTTTCGCTTGACGAAGCTTATTTGGATGTTACCAATAACAAAAAAGGAATTCCAAGTGCTACTTTATTGGCGCAGGAAATTCGGGAAAGAATATTCAAAGAGGTTGGCTTAACGGCATCGGCAGGGATTTCGGTTAATAAATTTGTGGCCAAAATTGCCAGTGATTACAATAAGCCTAATGGTCAAAAAACAGTTAATCCAGATGAAGTCATTTCTTTTTTGGAACAATTGCCTATTCAAAAATTTTATGGGGTTGGAAAAGTGACTACTGAGAAAATGTTTCAGCTTGGAATTTTTACAGGTTTAGATTTAAAAAGCAAAACGCCGGAATTTCTGGAAAAACATTTCGGGAAGTCGGGCGGGTTTTATTATAATGTAGTTCGTGGAATTCATAACAGTGAAGTAAAATCACATAGAATTGCAAAATCAGTAGCTGCTGAACATACATTTGATATCAATCTTTCCTCGGAGGTATTTATGCTGGAAAAGCTTGAAAAAATTGCACAGGAATTGGAACGCCGATTAAAAAAGCATCAGATTTCCGGTAAAACCATTACTCTTAAAATAAAATACAGCGATTTTACCCAACAAACAAGAAGCAAAACGATGCCTTACTTTATTTCGGATAAAGCACTGATTTTTGAAACAGTCAAGGAACTTCTGTACCAGGAAAAAATGAAAGATTCTGTCCGGCTTCTTGGAATTTCCTTAAGTAATTTAAATACCGAAATTAAAAAGACGATAGTAGTTCAACTCAAATTTGACTTCTGATTTTATAGATTTTGTTGCTATTGTGACCAATTTTGGACATGCTTATTTCATTCGAATCTGTAAAATCTGAGTCAAACAGAGCTTGATTTTTGTAAAATCAATATTGTTATTAGCATTTACTGATAATAGGTTCTACAATTGTTTCAATAATTGATTCGATGATTGAGGCTTCGGCTGTAATTAAAATACTTGTTTTCATAATATTTAGTTTTAGAGTTGAAATAAATTGTACTTGATTAATAAATTTTATTGTTTTTCCGAGGGTAGGCTTCAAAAAATGAATCCAATTCCGGGATTTCAGGATCTACTGATATAGTTACTTTGTGGACAACAGGTTCAGCAGCCGGTTCTTCTATTTTAAATTCTTTTGGTTTTGCATGGTTTAAGTGTTCTAAAACCATTTCCGGCATAAAGGCAAACATATTATTATTGTTGTTATTTTCTGTATTTGGTGTTTTTGCTTCCATTTTGATTCATTTTAAAAATTAAAGCGAAATTACTTCGTATGATCTTGGACTTGATTATTCTACAGTTAAGAAATATTTATGTCCAATGAATCTTTTTATAAATTTAAATTCAGTCGATTTTCAGGTTCAGTTGAATTTGCTCCTTGAAAGCGTTTAGTCTTAGATTAACACAGTTTTATTTCAATGAGCGTTCTTGATCTGTTTTTACTGCTTTTTTGAATTTGTTTCAAAGTGTTTGAAGGATGTAGTAACAAGAGTTTCTAACACCTCTATAAGGGAACGTTTTGTTCAGGTTTTTGAAATTACTGTCGTATCAATTGTGTCATATCTGTAGGTATTAAATAAATAATATTTTTGTTCAGTATGAAGGTTTTTGACATTGTTTAGGACTAAATTATTAAATTATTATGATCAAAATCGACTTTTAGGTGATTATTTTTGAATTTATGTTAATTTAGTTTATAACCAATCTTTTTTTGTAATTCTGATTTTTTTTGATGGATTTTTTTTCGGAATTCGTATTCGGCTAAAACTATTTTATAACATTTTGATCTTAAAAATTTTACGTTGCTTTAGTTATGATTTGTATCAACAAGAAGGATTTTACTAAACAGATGACAATAAATAAATTGAGTGGTCTTTTTAAGTGAATGTAAAATGGAATTATGGAAAAAGTCTTGTAAACTAAAGGAGTCTCTTTTTTCAAAGAGCTATTTTTTTGGTTCTGCAAAAGAAATTATGCAGGACAAGAAGATGATTTGATATAATTGTTTTTCTTAGAAAATATAACCAAATCCTATATGCAGATAAGGGATGTATTGATTTCTTTCATAGTCACCATCTACATTTTGTATATTGCCATTTGTAGAATTAGCTTTTATATAAACTATTCTGTATCCTAATCCTAAAGCGGTCTCGTATGTAAAATGGTTGTCTATTTGTCGTTTTATACCCCAAGTAGGGATAATGCCTAAATCGGCTATTTTGGTTACGTTATCGGGTAAATTAATCACAAACCAATCTGGGTGATAACTTGTCTTAATTGAAATGTAATTTCCACTATTGTTAGCTGTATTTCGTCCTCTAGAATTCCTTTTGGCTAAATTGTAATAGTATCTTGGTTCAAGTGTTAGGACTGGTTGAAGAATAAAACCAGTATCTTTGTAATGATCACCAACCAGAAAATCGTTTTCTAAACCAATCTCGCTTCTTAATGCGATACTAGTAGACAATCTGAATTCATTGTTTGCCCAGATACCTACTTTTGAACCAAAACCAGTGTATATTCCAAAAATTGATTTCTCAACTTTGCCATCTTGAGCATTTGCATTTGCACCCAATGCAATTATTAGAAATACAAATAATTTTTTCATTATAATATGATTGGATTTTTTTAATCTCAGATGTATTTGTCTTGTAGGGTTTAAATGAAAAAGACCATCATTTCTGATAGTCTTTTTTGCTCCCCCTCTTGGGCTCGAACCAACCCCGAAAGCTTTCGGGGCTCTAATTAACATTCAGATGCTCTAACCAACTGAGCTAAGGAGAATCAGTTAATGTTATATTCTGAAAGAAGTTTGTTTGATATTTCGGGGTACTTAATAAGGTTTCCGATGTAAACTTTGCTTTTCATGTTTTTGATATGCTTTTCTATTAAAAGAGCTTGAGTTTTATTTGAACAGTTTAGACTGAAAAATAATGCCCAGTCATCTGCTTTTGCTGTGAATTTATTGGGAGTTGCATTTTTATGAAATTCTAATCTTAAATCAAAATTAGAAGTGTAACCAATGTAGTATCGGTTAAGTTTCTCGGAATACAAAATATATACTACGTGGTTGCTCATGGATAATAGTATTACAAAATAGTATAACAAAAAAAAGACCATCATTTCTGATAGTCTTTTTTGCTCCCCCTCTTGGGCTCGAACCAAGGACCCTCTGATTAACAGTCAGATGCTCTAACCAACTGAGCTAAGGAGGAATCACCTTAAAAGGTCAATATGTTTGCTAAAAAGTTGCTCCCCCTCTTGGGCTCGAACCAAGGACCCTCTGATTAACAGTCAGATGCTCTAACCAACTGAGCTAAGGAGGAAGTTGCTGTTCTTTTTAGCGAGTGCAAATATAATCGAATTTTTGCTTTGACAAAAATATTTTTACTCTTTTTTACAACTATTTTTATTTGCCCATTATTGCCTTGTAAATATCGTTTCCGTTGGCAAACAAAAGCAATGAGATAAGGAGTACAAAACCAACCATTTGGGCGTTTTCAAGGAATTTGTCGCTTGGTTTTTTACCGCTTACAATTTCAAATAATAAAAACATTACATGCCCTCCGTCAAGTGCAGGAATAGGTAATAAGTTCATTACTCCAAGCATAATTGATAAAATTGCAGTGATGCTCCAGAAAACTTCCCAACTCCATGAACTTGGAAAAATGTTATAAATGGCATGGAAACCTCCCACTTGTTTGTAAGCTTTGGTTTCAGGATTGAAAATCATTTTCAATTGTTTACCATATCCAACCAATTGATCTTTTCCTTTTTCGATTCCAAAAGGAATAGATTCTAGGAAGCTGTAGCTTTGATGAGTAATTTTATAATATCCTAGTTTTTCTAGAGAATCAAGACCTAAGCCACCAAGTTGAACACCAAGTTTTCCTTCTTTATTTACTTTTAAGTCTAAAGTTATTTGTTTATGATCTCTTAAAACTACTGCAGAAATTGATTTGTTTTTATTGTTTTCCAAAATAACTTTGGCTTGATCCAGGTATTTTGTAGTCTGCCCATTTAGTGACAAAAGAATATCTTTTGGTTTTAGGTTTTGATTTGCCGATTCATCAGCTATATTACCAATAACAAATGGGATTCTGATACTTGCCAATGGTTCTTTTTCAAATTTTGACAATTGGTCAACAAAATCATTCGGCATTTTGATAGTTTGCTGAGCGCCGTTTCTTTCGATAACCACTTCTTTTGCTAAAATAACTTTTGAGTTGATTTCTTTATCAAAACGAATGATTTTTTCTCCGTCAACAGCAACGATTTTGTCACCTGATTTGAATCCGGCATTGATCATTGCCTGATTTTCTATTAAAAGACCGTCTTTCATGTCGGCATTTGAAATATAGGAATCCCCGTAAGCATAAGCCATACCAATATATATGATGAAAGCAAGAATGAAATTTACCGTTACTCCTCCCAACATGATAATCAAACGTTGCCAAGCTGGTTTTGACCTGAATTCCCAAGGTTGCGGAGGCAAAGCCATTTGTTCTTTGTCCATGCTTTCGTCAATCATTCCGGATATTTTCACGTAACCACCCAGAGGCAACCAACCGATTCCATATTCTGTTTCGCCAATTTTCTTTTTTAGAAGGGAATATTTTACGTCAAAAAACAAGTAAAATTTCTCGACTCTGGTTTTGAATGCTTTTGCAGGAAGAAAATGCCCTAATTCGTGAAGTATGATAAGTAACGATAAGCTCAATAAAAATTGAGAAAGCTTGATAACTATTTCCATTTTTTAATTTTCGGTTCTTTAATGACGGACAAAAATAGTATTTTCTGTTTTATTATTTGTGCTATATTTATTGGAACCCCTTTAAATGTTTGTTAATTAATGAATTTTCGTTTCTATTGTCCGCTTAGAACAATAACTTTACTAGATAAAACCTTATTTTAACACTTTATTGCTTAAATTATTTATATCCTTTTGTTTATGGCATCAAAATTATTTTCTCTTCTTAAAATAAAAAGCATCACATTCAAAAACAGAATCGTAATTTCACCAATGTGCCAATATTCAGCAGAGGATGGCTTTGCCAATGATTGGCATTTAGTTCACCTTGGCAGCCGTGCAACTGGTGGTTCAGGTTTAATTATTCAAGAAGCAACTGCCGTTTCTCCTGAAGGCAGAATTTCTCCTGAAGATTTGGGATTGTGGAGTGATGAACATATCGAAAAATTACAGTCGATCACCAAATTTATTATTAGCCAGGGCTCGGTGCCGGGAATTCAATTGGCGCATGCTGGAAGAAAAGCTAGTGTTTCGGCTCCATGGCTTGGTAATAAAAAATTAGATTTCGATCAAGGTGGATGGCAAACTGTTTCTTCAAGTGCGATTCCATATCATGATGGTGAGCCTTTTTTGCCAAAGGAACTAGATAAAGACGAAATTAATAAACTAGTTTCTGATTTTAAACAAGCAACAAAAAGAGCGGTAAAAGCAGGTTATCAAGTGCTGGAAATTCATGCGGCGCACGGTTATTTGCTGCATCAGTTTTTGTCTCCTTTTACCAATTCCAGAACTGATGAATATGGGGGATCTTTCGAAAACAGAATCCGATTTACATTAGAAATCGTTGATGCAGTACAGTCAGAATGGCCATCAGATTTGCCTTTGTTTGTTCGAATTTCAGCAATAGATTGGGCAGATGGTGGATGGAATGTTGAAGAATCTGTTCGACTTTCCAAAATTTTGAAAGAGAAAGGAGTTGATTTAATTGATGTTTCTTCGGGCGGATTGGTGTCGTATCAGCAAATTCTTGTTGGGCCCAGTTATCAGGTTCATTTTGCAGAAAAAATAAAAAAAGAAACAGGAATATTAACGGGAGCAGTTGGGTTAATAACTACTTCGCAACAGGCCGAAGCTATTGTTGCAGAAGATAAAGCAGATCTTGTTTTGTTTGCAAGGGAATCACTTAGAAATCCAAATTTAGGTTTACATTTTGCTCAGGAATTAGGAGATGATGTTCAATGGCCAAAACAATACGAACGGGCAAAAAAACGATAAGAATAACTTTTAAAATTAAGTTTTAATTTTGGAACCATTAGATTAAGCTTTATTAGATTCGAACTTAATTTTCTTTATATCTTAATGGTTTAAAAGAAAATATATAGAAATCATTGTAAATATAAATGCAAATGCAAAAAATCAAAACAGCGCTGTTGTCATACGGGATGTCAGGAAAAGTTTTCCATGCTCCTTTTTTAGATATTCACTCCGGGTTTGAATTGCTTGGTTCTTGGGAAAGAAGCCAAAAATTAATTCAAGTGGATTACCCTTATGCAAAAAGTTATCCTACGCTGGAAGCACTGCTTCAGGATGATGTCGATTTGGTTATTGTGAATACTCCCGTAGGAACTCATTTTGAATATGCAAAACAAGTGTTGCTTGCCGGGAAACACGCTGTGGTGGAAAAAGCTTTTACTACGACTGTTGCCGAAGCTCAGGAACTTAGGGATTTGGCTAAAGAAAAAGGGGTAAAACTTTCGGTTTTCCAAAATAGAAGATGGGACAGCGATCTTAAAACAGTTCAAAAGGTTCTTTCGGATAATGTGTTGGGTGAATTGGTGGAAGCCGAATTTCATTTTGACCGATACAATCCAGTTTTGAGCCCAAAAGTGCATAAAGAAACCGCTAATCCGGGCGCTGGAGTTTTGAAAGATTTAGGGCCGCACATAATTGATCAGGCTTTGTATTTGTTTGGGGTTCCACAAAGTGTTTTTGGCGATATCCGTATTACTCGTGAAAATTCTTTGGTTGATGATTGGATTGATTTATTGCTTTTTTATCCGGATTTTAGGGTGCGATTGAAAGCTGGTTTTTTTGTCAGAGAAGCCAACCCTGCGTATGTTGTTCATGGTAAAAAAGGTTCTTTTTTAAAACATCGCGGCGATGTACAGGAAGATGAGTTGAAACTTGGAAAGAAACCAAATTTTACTACTTGGGGTGCAGAAGCTCCGGGTTTTGAAGGATTGTTGCATACGGAGATAGAAGGAAGAATTGTAAAAGAAAAAGTGCCAACCTTGCACGGAAACTATTTTGACTTTTTTGAAGGTGTTTATCAATCAATTGCAAATGATTTACCGGAGCCTGTATCAGCGCAAGATGGTGTTAATGTAATGCGAATTATTGAAGCGGCGATTGAAAGTAGTGAGCAAAAGAAAGTTGTTGATTTGTAAGTTTTGGGTAGTGGGAAAAATGCTCAATTTCTCCTCCTAAGTTCTATTTTTAAAATCAAATTAATCTGTGTAAATCTGCCTAATCTGCATGAAAAAAATAAGCACGCAGACTTCGCAGATTTTTTTGTATGCTTTTAAAAAAGCAAAAATGTTTCCCTCTAGCCCCGATTACTTCGTCAATTCGCTTCGCTCGTGTGAAACGAAAATCCTCCCTGACAGGGGTTCGGTCAGGGAGATTGTAGTGGATAGCGGGCTCCATTTTTCTAAAAAAGCCAAATCTTTCCGCTTCGAAAATAAATAATTAAGGTTCAACTTATAAACAATAACGTTGTATTAAGCAGTTTGCCTAAAAATGTTAAAATTACACACATTGATTTTGTAATTTTGCAAACACAATTTTAAAATAGAGAAGGTTTGCAGTATTTTAATTTTATAGGCAGGTACAAAGCCAAAGGAAAATACAAGAAAACATATCGGGATGTCAAGGAATCTTATTTATTCAGGATTCGTTGGGCAGTTTCGTCTTTTTATTTTGGTATGGGTTTGTGTTTTTCCAGCTGGGCAAGCCGAATACCAACAATCAAAGCTGCATTACACCTAAGTGATGGTCAACTTGGAACAATATTGTTTGCTTTGCCTGTGGGGCAGTTGACGATGATGTTTTTTTCCGGAAAATTAGTTACCCGTTTTGGGAGCCATCGTACTTTGCCTTTTGCTATTTTGATGTATGCCTTTAGTTTAACCAATATGGGTTTGGCTCAAAATGCTTGGCAGCTGGCTCTTGGATTGGTTTCTTTTGGGATATCAGGAAATTTAACCAATATATCGGTAAACACTCAAGGAATTTATACCGAGGGGCTTTTCAGGAGAACCATTATGACTTCTTTTCACGGAATGTGGAGCTTGGCTGGATTTACAGGGGCTTTGGTCGGACTTGGAATGCTTGCTTTAAAAGTTACAACTTATACTCATTTTTTAATCGTGGCTTTTGTGGTAGCATTATTGGTTGCTATTAATGTCAAATACTTAATAAGAGCTAAAGAAACAGTTCGTCCCGAAAAGAAAAAAAGATTCAGAAAGCCCGATAAGTCTTTAATTTTATTAGGGATTATCGGTTTTTGCAGTATGGCCAGTGAAGGGATTATGTTTGATTGGAGTGGAGTGTATTTTAAAGATATTGTTAGAGCACCAGGGCCTTTAATCGTTGTGGGATATACTTCTTATATGATCATGATGGCCAGTGGACGATTTTTTGGGGATCGTTTAATTAATAATTTTGGTCGAAAGAAAGTTATGCAAATTAGTGGTATCATGATTTCGACAGGATTGTTTAGCGCAGTATTTTTCCCGTATATTATCCCTTGTACACTTGCCTTTATGGTTGTGGGATTGGGTGTTTCGACTATTATTCCAACTCTTTACAGTATTGCAGGAAAGCACCCAACTATTCCAACCGGAGAAGCATTGACTGCCGTTTCGAGCGTTAGTTTCTTGGGCTTTTTGATGGGGCCGCCTGTTATTGGCCATATTGCTGAACTTTTTAGTTTGCGATTTTCCTTTTCTTTTATTGGAATTTTTGGCTTTTTCATCGCTTTTATGGTTAGCCGAATTAAAGCAATCGAATAAAAAAACAAGAAAATATTTCTTTTTTATAATTACTTAATAGTTTTTTTCATAAGTTTATGACCTGAGTTTCGATTTAATACTTTTTTATTGAATTGAAATTCAGGATACCACATTTTATTTAGGTTTTTACATCTTTTTCCAAAACATTTTTATCCTTTTTGAACAAATCTAATTTTTTGAATACACAGTAGATGTATTCAATAAGTTTACAAAATAGATATGGGTAAATTTTGGTTAGGAATACTTTTTTTATTGAAGCTATCTTTTGTCTTTTCCCAAAAACCAACGGGGATTAAGGGAAAAATTATTGATTCTAAGAGCCAAAAGCCATTGGAAAATGTAGTGGTAACAATTGCAAACACACAGTTGATGCAACTTACTTCAAATGACGGTGTTTTTGGTTTTTATGCTGTTGCACCCGGAAATCAATTATTGCTTTTGCACAGTCAGGGTTTTAAAGATTTGATACTTACGGTCGTGGTTACTCAAGACCAAATGTTGGAGTTGGGCGCAATTACATTAGAGGACAATCAAACATCAGAACAGCAAACAGGTATAATTACTTTACTCGAAAGTGATTTGAGTGATGATAATAGCGGCTCCGAAAGTACTTCGGGACTTTTACAATCTTCGAGAGACGCGTTTCAGCAGGCGGCCGCTTTCAATTGGGGACAGGCCCGGTTTAGGATTCGGGGATTGGATAGTCAATATGCGACAACGATGATCAATGGCGTTACGATGAATAAACTCTTTGATGGGAGACCACAATGGGGCGATTGGGGCGGATTGAACAATGTGGTCAGAAATCAGGAATTTACTATGGGTTCTTTTCCTTCGGATTATGCGTTTGGGGGTATTTTGGGTACTCAGGAAATCAATACCCGTGCTTCGATTTACAGGCCAGGAACTACTTTGTCTTTCTCGGGAACCAATACCAATTATGATTGGCGAATAGTGGGAACTTACGCTTCGGGGATGAACAATAAAGGTTGGGCTTTTGTGGTTTCAGCAGGGACACGTTGGGCTGAAGAAGGTTATTTTGAGGGGACCAATTATAATGCTTTAGCTGGTTTTATTAGTGTCGAAAAAAAGATAAACGACCATAATTCCCTAAATTTTTCCGGATTTTACACCCCAAATTCCAGAGCCAAGAATTCCCCAAATACTGCCGAAGTAACTGATTTGACAAACGATAAGTACAATTCCTATTGGGGTTGGCAGGACGGTAAAAAGCGAAATGCGCGGATAAAAACCATTGAAGAACCCATTTTGATGCTGAATCATTTTTGGAATAATGGTGATAGTTCTACACTCAATTCAAGTTTAACCTATCAATTTGGGAAAATCACAAACAGCAATATTGACTATCAAAACGGCAATAGTCCCGATCCCACTTATTACAGGAAAATGCCGAGCTACTACACTTCAATGTATGCGCCGGATAATGGGGAGTTTTCGGGAGCATTTATCCCTGATTTTGAGGAAGCGGAGAAAAGCAAAGAACAGTTTTTGGTTAATAAACAAATCGATTGGAATGCGTTGTATTATGCCAATCAGGATCCGGTTTTGGACTCCAATGGAAAAATTATTGGTTATACTCCCGCCAAAAGCAATTATGTTTTGTATGAAGACCACACTGATGATCAAACAATAACGGCCACTTCTGCTTTCAATACTCAAATAAGCGATAATCTTTTCTTGACGGCAGGCGGTTTTTATAGTCATCTAAAATCCCATAATTACCAGCAATTGACTGATTTATTAGGAGGTTTGTATTTTGATGACATTGATGTTTTTTACAATGGGAATCAGGCGCAGTCCGATTTGAATCATCCCGACAGACAGGTTGTGGAGGGCGATATTTATGGTTACAACTTTAATTATTTTGCTAATACTTTAAACCTGTTTACCAACTTTAAATTTACTTACGATAAAATCGATTTTTATTTGGCACAGAATTTCGTTAGTACCAATTATCAGCGGGAAGGTTTGTATCAAAACGGACTTTATCCTACGAATTCTTTTGGCAAAAGTGAGAAAGTGCAATTTGAGAATTTTGGTTTCAAAGGAGGAATCCTTTTCAAAATTTCGGGTAGGCAACAGGTGAATTTTAACGGTGCTTATCTTTCGAATGCGCCGACAATGAGAAATACTTTTCCGAATTCTCGCTTGAATAATTCGGTTGTTAATGGATTGGAAAGTGAAAACATATGCAGTTTGGATGCAAGTTATTTTTTCAGAACTCCAAAGTGGCAAACCCGTTTCACACTTTTTTATGCCAAAATAAAGAACATCACGCAAACTTCATTCTTTTATGCCGAAGGGATTTTTGATGATGGAGATGGATATGCAAATACCGATGCATTTGTAAGTCAGACCTTGACACATTTGGACAAGAAGAATTTAGGAGCTGAGTTCAGTTTTCAATATCAACTGAGTCCAACGCTAATGACTAATTTTTCAGCTTTTTATGGTCAGTTTACTTTTGACAGCAACCCGAATGTTACTATAACCAACGATGCACAAGCCACTACTGAAAATCCCAATCCCACATTTGATTTTGGAACATCAACTTTAAAAAATTACAATCAGGCAGGAATGCCACAACAGGCAGTTGCTTTGGGAATTGAATACAGAGATCCCAAATATTGGTGGATTGGTGCCAATATCAATTATTTGGACGAAAGTTTCATAGATATTTCTCCTATTTCCAGGACGGATACATTTTATAAAAATCCGGCAAGCGGTTTCAATTTTCCGGAAGCTTCGGAGGAAAGAGCCAGAGAGTTATTGAAACAGGAAGAATTTGACCCAATCACTTTGTTAAACATTTCGGGAGGGAAATCTTGGAAAATAAAGGGAAAGAACATCGGGCTTTTTGCATCGATAAACAATGTTTTGGATATCAGCTACAAAACAGGTGGATACGAGCAGGCCAGAAATGCCAATTTCAGACAACTCAATCAGGATGTTTCCAGTGGCACTCCCAATTTTGGCAACAAATATTTTTATGGTTACGGCAGGACTTATTTTGTAAACCTGTACATCAATTTATAAATTTTTAAAATAGAAGAAGATGAACTTAAAATTCTACACTGTTTTTTTAGGAATTGCAATGTTTTTTGTCAGTTGTGCCAAAGATGAATTTGATGTGCCAAAACTAAGCTGCAATCAGCCCGATCTAAAAGTAAATCGAACGGTTGAAGAAGTGCGAGCCGTTACAAGTTCTATCGTGACACAATATAAATACGATGATATCATTGAAGCTTATGTGGTTTCCAGTGATGAGGCTGGGAATTTTTTTAAGACGATTTCATTCCAAACTTTGGCTACAGCCAAAATACCGGCGACAGGTTTTAGTGTTCCGGTTGATGTTTCTAACAGTTATATTGATTTTAGATTGGGCAATAAAGTGTACATCAAAATGAAAAATCAATACACCGATATTTACTTTGGCGGAATGCGTATTGGTGATATTTATGTTAATAGCTATAACGAAGGTGGTGTTGGCCGAATTTCTCAAAATGATTATAAAAAAGTATTGAATGCCTCTTGCACCATGATTGATGAAAATCAGTTGGTGAAGAAGCTTACTGTTGAAGAGGCTTTGGATGATGCCAAGATAAATACTTTAATTGAATTGAAAGATGTCGAGTTTACCGAAGCGGCTTTAGGACGACATTATTATGAAGAATCTAATGATGTTGGAGGAGCAACAAATTGGAATTTACGTGACAAAGCCGGGAATCAAATAATTTTTAGGACAAGCAGTTATGCTGACTTTTCGGGACATTTGGTGCCTGATGGAAGTGGTACTATTCGTGGGATTTTGACAAAATTTGATTCCGATTACCAATTAATGGTCAGATCCGAAAAAGATATTGTGATGAGTGGAAACAGAAATATTCCCTTTTTTGCCGAAGATTTTCAGTCGGTTCAAAACAACGTGAATTTTGCCTTGCCAGGTTGGAGTAATATTGTCGAAAAAGCCACTAAATTATGGAGAAGCATTGTTTATAATAGCAATGGTTATGCCGAGTTCAATACCACAAGTACCACGGCGGCTGAGAATGTAGCTTGGTTGGTTTCCCCTAAAATTAATTTAGCGAATTATAAAAATACTGTGTTGTCTTTTAGAAGTGCACAACATGACTTGAAAATTGATTCCCCTCTCAATACGTTGGAAGTATATGTTTCGACCAATTTTGACGGGGCAAATATATCCAAAGCAAAATGGACAAAATTAGTTGCAAAAGTGCCGTCCTTGTCAACACCAGCCCGTACGTTTATCAGTTCGGGAGGAATTGATCTGTCTTCGTATTCAGGAAATATCCAGATAGCGTTTAAATACATTGGTTCCGGAAAAGACAAAACTCTAAACGGAGCCTTTATGGTAGATGACGTCAAGATTTTTGGTGAAAAATAATAAAATTTTAAACCATTAAGATATTAAGAGTCATTAAGGATTAGAAACTTAATGAACCTTAATATCTTAATGGTTATTTATTTTAATAGATAAAAAAATTACTTTTTGTTTTCAATAATGCTAATCGCATAACCTCCTCCGGGAGCACTCAATTGTGAAAGTTTGGTGGTATTGGTTACTTGAATTTTTCGAATGGTATATGCCTGCGGATTTGTTTTGTAATCAGCATCTTTTGCATCGGCATAAATAGTGGCTGTATATTTTTTTCCTTTTTCCAAGAAAGAAAAATTAATGTTTGAAGTACGTGGCTCATATCCATTTACATTTCCGACAAACCAGTTGTTCGTTCCTTTTGCTTTTCGGGCAACCGTTATGTATTGTCCAGGTTCAGCTTCCAGATAGTTGCTTTCGCTCCAGTCAACAGCCACGTCTTTAATGAATTGGAAAGGATCGGGAAATTTATTGTAATGTTCCGGAAAATCGGCGGCCATTTGCAACGGACTGTAAAGGGTCACATAGAGTGCCAATTGATTGGCGATAGTGCTGTTTACATGAGATTTATTGTTTGGGCTGAATTTGCTCAAATCCATTTCAAAAATACCAGGAGTGTAATCCATTGGGCCACCAATCAATCGGGTGAAAGGCAATAATGTTACATGATTTGGTTTGGATCCGCCAAAAGCTTGGTATTCTGTTCCTCTCGCTGCTTCATTACCGATTAAGTTTGGATAGGTTCGGCAAATACCCGTTGGTCGAACTGCTTCGTGTGCATTGACCATAATTTTATATTCGGCAGCTTTTTCTATGGCATATTGATAATGATTAATCATATATTGGTTGTAGTGATTATTTCCATTGGATATTATATCACCTACATAACCACTTTTTACGGCATCATACCCGTTGTCTTTCATAAATTGGTATGCTTTGTCCATGTGACGCTCATAATTACGGACTCCACCTGAGGTTTCTTGGTGCATAATCATTTTTACACCTTTGGATTTTGCATATTCATGTAAGCCTTTTACATCAAAATCAGGGTAAGGGGTCACAAAATCAAAAACATAGTCTTTATAATGCCCAAACCAGTCTTCCCAGCCTTCGTTCCAGCCTTCAACCAACACAGCGTCGAAGCCATTTGCAGCAGCAAAATCAATATATTTTTTCACGTTCGCATTATTCGCACCGTGCGTGCTGTTGGGTTTTGCCTTAGAAAAATCAGTAACACCAAGTTGCACCGAGGGAAATTCGTCGGTGTAAGACCATGTACTTTTTCCGGAAATCATTTCCCACCAAACTCCCACATATTTTACAGGTTTAATCCAGGAAGTGTCTTCAATTTTACAGGGATCATTCAGGTTTAAAGTCATTTTTGAAGCAAGAATTTCTCTTGCGTCATCACTCACAATGATCGTACGCCAAGGAGAATGTGACGGCGCCTGAATATATCCTTTCACTCCCTTTTCATCCGGTGTTAGCCATGACTCAAACACCATATTTTTATCATCGAGGTTCAAATGCATGCAGGAATAATTGATCAATGCAGCTTCGTGCAAATTGATGTAAATCCCTTCGTTTGTTTTCAGCATAAGAGAGGTTTGCACTCCCGTTGGAGAAAATGAGGTTTGTGATAAGTTTGCGGTTTTTGCCTTTTCGGTCAAGCCTCTTATTTCGGATAATTTAGAAGTGGTGTAATCATATTCCTGAGTGTCATAATCTCCCGGAATCCAAAATGCAGTATGATCACCAGTCATAGCAAATTGGGTTCTTTCTTCCTTTATCACAAAATAAACTAAGTTCTTTTGTGTCGGGAATTCATATCTGAAACCAAGTCCGTCATTGAATAATCGAAAACGAATGATGATTTGCCTGTCCGTTTCTTTCTGATTTAATGTAACGGCCAGTTCGTTGTATTGATTTCGGATGCTTTCTACTTCGCCCCAAACCGGTTTCCAGGTTTCGTCAAAAGAGGAGGTTTTACTATCTGAAATTGTAAAGTCGTTCAGCAGAGATTTTTTATCGTTTTTGAGTTCAAGGCCTAATTTACTTGTCTTTATAACAGTTTTGCCTTTGTAGTTTAAACTATAACTTGGAGTCCCATCATTTTGCAAAGCAAATTCCATTATGAATTTTCCGTTTGGAGATTTCAGTTGCTGAGAATTGGCAGACTGTAAAACAAAAAAACAGAACAGAGCTGTATAAAGTAAATGTTTCATTTTTTTAATTATAAATTAGAGATTGATTTTTCGAATAGTTTTTCAGTGAAAACGATATATCGATTTCGTGAAAGTAAAAGTAGATGCTTTAGAGTTTGAAAAATTCAATTGTTTTAAAAAAAGTAGATTTTAATTTTAAAAATACAATTTAAAATATTTATAATCAATACGTTGTAATTATTTTAATTTAAAAAAAAGTGGTAAAAAGGGAAACGTAATCTAAAAAAGAAGTAGATTTTATTCCTAAAAAAGTGAAAATTTTATTTAGTATTGGTTCCAATCTGCATTACTTTATCTTCAAATTCGTCTCTAGGTCCTGCCGATTTGTTTTTGAGTTGCGAACGATAATTGTAAATAGTAGAAACTGAGTATCGAAGAAATACAGCAATTTTGGCACTGTCTTTTATTCCCAAACGAATCAGTGCAAAAATCCGTAATTCGGTATTGAGTTGTTCGCCTTCTTTTGGTTGAATAGTTTCTTCGGGTATTAATAAAGCATTAAAATCACGAATGAAATTAGGATAGAGTTGCAAAAAGGTTTTGTCAAAGTTTGCATAAAACTCTTTTAATTCATTTTCAATATATTCTTTAGATTTTACAGCATTTATCAAATCGTTTATTTTTCCGGTAGTTACCAGCACGTTTAGTTTTCGTTGGTACTCATCTAGTTTTCCTAAATAATCAGAACATTGGTCCATATAACGGCCAATGTATATTTCTTTCAGATAATTGGCTTCTGTCAAAGTATCATTGGAAATATTTAGCTTTTCATTAAACGAATTTAGTTCTGCATTTAACTCCGAAAGTTTATCATTAGCTAGGCTTAAATCACTCTTTGCTTTCGATAATTTTTTCATTTGCCTGATAAGCAAGAACAAAAGTGTAAGTAGTATTAATGCTAAAATACTGGCACTGGTCAAAAACAATATTAATTGAAATCTGTTGGTTTCGTTTTGCTGCTGATATGATTCACTGATGATGGGCAGCATCTTTGATATTTCATAAGTTCTCAAACGGGCATTGCACACAACGGCATCATCGAGAGAACGTTTTATATAGGTGTAAGCCCTTTCGATATCACCATCTTCATAAAGCAGAAAGGCTAATGATCGAAGTGAAATGTATTCTTTTTTTGCCAACTCCAAATCGGATAAGGCCGAGATGCTTAACCATTTTTTTTCCTGATTTCTATCTTTTTTCCGCTTGAATGCCTGTGAAATGATATAAGAAATTATTGCTCGGTTAGGATCGTTTTTGTGAATTTTAGGAAAGAAAGGAAGCAATAAATCAAGAGTTTCTTCAGGTTTTTTATTGTCCAAATACCAATCTGCTTTTGCAATAATATATGGAGTGGAATTGCTGGGATAAAAACTTATACAGGAATCCCGGTATTTTTTTGAAAGCAAAAGATACTTTTCTTTTTCCTGCTGGGAGGAAGCATTGTCAGCCATTTGCCCATAAACTACTCTGCTGACGCCGTTGAAAGAGCCTTTTAAGTTTGGAGTAGATGTGATCGTAATAGTATTCAATACATCGATTCCTTCTTTGTACATACCTAATGTTCCCATAATGGAAACGAGATTGAACTTAGCCTGATTTAATTTTTCTAGGTTATTAAGATTTTCGGCTATTTGGAAATTCTTTCGGGCATAAACCAAGGCCGAATCAGATTGATACGATTGGTACTCATTATACAGCTTTTGTGTAATCGTATATTTTTGTTCAGGAACAACAGTGTGTTTTAATGATGCTTTAAGTTGGTTAATTTCGTGTTCTTTCTTTTTTGTATAATAGGAATTGTTTTGAATTGTTTTGTCAATTGCAAGTAATAGAGTATTGGAATTATTTTGAGAAAATAAAGGGAAGAATTGAAACGAAACAATAGCAAACAATAAAAATCGATTCATTAAAGTTGGATTTGTTTCCTGTAAAAATACTCAAAAATTTAAATGAAAAAACCGCCTTGAATCTTTGAAAGATTAAGACGGTTTTATATGATGTACTAAAAAAATTATTCTATTTCAGAAACTCTTAAAGTGTTTACCATTCCTTTATCAATAATCGGCATGGCAGCCAAGTTAATCAAGAAATCTCCTTTTTTAACAAATCCTTTTTGTTTTACAATATTATTTACATCAGTAACAGTTTCATCTGTACTAACTGATTTTTCATAATAAAATGATTTTACACCCCATAATAAATTAAGTTGTGTTAAAATTCTTTTATTGGATGTAAAAACCAAGATGTGAGCAGAAGGTCTCCAAGCCGAAATTTGGAAAGCAGTATAACCACTGTTAGTCAAAGTGCAAATAGCTTTCGCTTTGATTGCATTGGCCACAATGGCTGCGTGTTGACAGATAGTTTTGGTAATAAAACGGTTTGTTCTTACCTGAGGTGAGTTTTGTGGTACTTGAATTAGTGGAGAATCTTCAACAGCTTCAAGAATTTGAGTCATTTTTTGGATTACTTGTACAGGGTAATTTCCTGTGGCAGTCTCTCCCGAAAGCATTACGGCATCTGCACCATCCATTACGGAGTTGGCTACGTCATTAACTTCGGCACGCGTTGGAGTCAAGCTGGTAATCATGGTTTCCATCATTTGAGTAGCAACAATAACCGGGATTCTAGCTGTTTTTGCTCTGCGGATTAATTCTTTTTGAACTAATGGCACTTCGTGGGCAGGAAGTTCAACTCCTAAATCTCCTCTGGCTACCATTAAAGCATCGCAATAAGCAACAATTCTGTCCATGTTTTCTAATGCCTCAGGCATTTCGATTTTGGCAATAATTGGAATTTTATGCTCAGAATGTTTAGCGATTAATTCCTGTAAGTCTTGTAAGTCTCTTGGTGTTTTTACAAATGAAAGTGCAATCCAGTCTAATTTCATTTCTATTGCAAAAATGGCATCAGCAATGTCTTTTTCTGTCAATGCAGGTAATGAAATTTTAGTATTTGGCAAATTTACTCCTTTTTTGGATTTCAATTCACCACCTTGAATTACACGAGCAACAACTTCAGATTTTTTATCGGTTTCAACGATTTCAAAAATCAATTTACCGTCGTCTAATAATATTCTTTCACCTGGATTAACATCATTAGGAAAATTTTGGTATTTCATAAATACTCTTTTCGAAGTACCTATAATATCTTCGGCAGTTGTGAAAGTAATCAAATCACCATCATTTACTACAACTCCGTCTTGCATTACCCCTACACGTAGTTTTGGTCCTTGTAAGTCTCCTAAAATTCCTGTAGTGTATCCAAATTCTTCGTTTATTCCACGAATAATGTTTATTTTGTTTTTTACATCTTCATAATCAGCGTGCGAAAAATTCACTCTAAATACATTTACACCTGCTTCTATCATGTCTTTTATGATTTCTCGCGTACTACATGCAGGCCCTAGAGTGGCTACAATTTTGGTCTTTTTATTTGTAAGCATTTTTATTAAAAAATTAAATTGTTTTTTGATTTTATTCTATTAGTGTCAACAATATAGGTCATTGCTACATTGTCTATTGTATTCAATTTATTCATTATCTCCAAAAGGTTCAAATTCATTTCGCAATTTTCTATTTTCAAAAAGTATTCCACTTTTTTAAATTCAGGAAGCATGTATACTTTTTTAGCTGCTTCTAAATCAATGATGTTAGAAAATAAACTTTGATTTTCTTCTTTTTGTTGGTGAATGACTTCGTTTTTGTTTTGTATCAAATCCCAAGAAATCTCTTTTTTCTTTTCATAATAATGAAACCTGGAAAAATGAGCCTCTCCTTCTTTAACTGTAATTTGAATTTCTTTAATAGATTTATTCAGATTTACATGAAGTTTTTGATTAATAAAATAAGCCAATCGGTAATCTTCTAATGAAGTGTGAATAGCAATTAGACTGTAATCTATTTCGTCAAAATCGTCAAAATCCAGTTTATGAATTGCCATTTCATTAAAAAATAAGATGTAAAGATAGCATTTCTATTTTAGCAATAGAACGCTTTGTAGCTATGATTTTGATATTTTATTAACGAAAACGATGTAGCATTAATAACAGAATAGCTATTTTCTTTCAATTTTTTCTTGAAAAGCAAAATAGGCACGTTGGGAGGCTTTTTCTTCTGCTTTCTTTTTGGAAGTTGCTCTGGCTTTGGCAACTACTTTGTCGTCAATACTTAGTTTTACACCAAATAAACGTTGACCATCAAAAGCATTGTCTTCATAAATGTCGTAATGAAATTGTTTTTTTTCTTTTTGACACCATTCAATAACGAGGCTCTTGTAGCTGATAACTTTTCCTTCTAGTCTCGCAATGTCAACATAAGGAATGACTACTCTTTTTTGAATAAATTTTTCGCAATAGTTGTATCCTTTGTCTAGGTAGATAGCTCCTATCAATGATTCGAATATATTACCGTGGATGTTTTCGCCAAAATGATGAACAGGAACTTTGCTTTCGACAAATTGAATTAAATTTAAATCTTTGCCCAATTCATTCAAATGTTCTCTACTTACTATTTTAGAGCGCATTTTTGTTAAATAACCTTCGTCTCCAAGCGGAGCTTCATTAAACAAATAAGCAGCTATCACTGAGCTAAGCATGGCATCTCCCAGAAATTCCAATCTCTCGTAGTTAATTGGATTTCCTTTTAAGTCGATACGATTGGACGATCGATGAGTAAATGCTTTTCTGTAGAATTCTAATGTTGCAGGATCAAAACCTAGAATTGGTTGAATTGCATCAAAAAAAATCCCGTCTTCTTGAGAACGGGATTTTGAGAATATTTTTTTTATAAAACGCATATACGTATTATGCTTTGTAATCTAATTTTTTCACCAAAACACATGCATTGTGACCACCAAATCCAAAAGTGTTACTCATAACAACGTTCATTTCTCTTTTTTGAGCAACGTTGAAAGTAAAGTTTAATTTTGGATCAATGTTTTCATCATCGGTAAAATGATTGATTGTTGGAGGAACGATACCATGTTTTATCGAAAGAATACAAGATATAGCTTCGATAGCTCCTGTAGCACCAAGTAAATGACCTGTCATTGATTTTGTTGAATTTAGGTTCATTGTATAAGCATGCTCACCAAAAACTTGTAGAATTGCTTTTGATTCTCCAATATCTCCTAGAGGCGTTGAAGTTCCGTGCATATTTACACCATCAACATCAGTTGGTTTTAAGCCTGCATCTCTCAAGCAATTTATCATTACATTTTTGGCTCCTAATCCTTCTGGATGTGGTGCGGTGATGTGATAAGCATCGGCTGACATTCCACCTCCACCAATTTCACAGTAAATTTTTGCGCCACGGGCTTTAGCGTGTTCATATTCTTCTAAAATTAACGCACCAGCACCTTCGCCAAGTACAAATCCATCTCTGTCTTTGTCCATTGGTCTTGAAGCTGTTTTTGGATCGTCATTTCTGGTTGATAAAGCATGCATAGCATTAAAACCACCCATTCCTGCAATAGTTACAGCTGCTTCAGAACCACCTGTTACAATCGCATCAGCATGACCAAGACGAATATAATTGAAAGCGTCAATAATAGCATTTGTTGATGAAGCACAAGCAGAAACAGTTGTGAAATTTGGACCTCTTAGTCCGTACTTCATTGAAATATGACCACCTGCAATATCAGCAATCATTTTTGGTATAAAGAAAGGGTTGAATTTTGGTGTACCGTCACCGGCTGCATAATTAAGAACCTCAATTTGAAAAGTTTCTAATCCGCCAATTCCAGAACCCCAAATAACACCTACTCTGTCTTTGTCTAATTTTTCAAAGTCGAAACCGGCATCTTTTATAGCTTCGTCTGATGCAACCATTGCGTATTGTGCGTAACGGTCCATTTTTCTTGCCTCTTTTCTGTCGATAAATTCTTCAACATTGAAGTTTTTTACTTCACAGGCAAACTGTGTTCTAAATTTTGAAGCATCATAATAAGTTATTGGAGCAGCTCCACTAGTACCATTAATTAGACCATTCCAAAATTCCTCAATATTGTTACCAATCGGAGTGAGAGCACCAAGGCCAGTTACAACAACTCTTCTTAAAGCCATAACGTTTATATTTTTGTTATCTTTCAACAAATAAAGCCCATGCTTTCTTACTATAAAGAGACATGGGTATATTGTTTATATAATTTGATTGAAATTCAATCGAATAGTTAATTTAATCAAATAATAACACCCGAATCTAAATTTTTAAATTTTAGAAATCGGGTGTAGTATTATTATTTTTTTGCTTCCTCAATGTAAGAGATAGCTTGACCTACAGTAGCGATGTTTTCTGCTTGATCGTCTGGAATTTGGATATCAAATTCTTTTTCGAATTCCATAATAAGCTCAACAGTGTCTAATGAGTCAGCTCCCAAATCATTAGTGAAGCTTGCTTCTGTTACAACTTCGTTTTCGTCAACACCTAATTTGTCTACGATAATCGCTTTTACTCTTGATGCAATGTCTGACATAATCTTTTAATTTTAGAATTTAATTTGTTGGCAAAAATAAAACAACTTTATTTTAAAACAACAATTTAGTGAATAAATGTGTGTACTAATTTATAAAATTTATTTCAACAAAGATTTCTTAAACCTATTTAATTTCGTTTTTTATTCCTTTTTTTGCATAAATTTTAAAAATTGAATTATGAAAAGAATACTGATATTTGCTTCTGGATCGGGGACTAACGCTAAAAATATTATTGAATATTTTGGTACGAAAACATCTGGAACTGTAGTGGCAGTTTTTTCAAATAATTCGAAAGCAACCGTTCTTGAAAAAGCTCAAAAATTGAATGTTCCGACAGAAATTTTCTCAAAAGAAGAACTAAATTCAGGAAAAGTATTGCAAAAAGTAAATGCGTTTCAGCCGGATTTGATCGTGTTGGCAGGATTTTTATTAAAATTTCCTGATGATTTAATTGAGGCTTACTCTAATAAGGTAATAAATATACATCCGGCACTATTGCCAAAATTTGGCGGAAAAGGAATGTATGGCATGCATGTCCATAAAGCCGTAGTGGAAAATAAGGAGAAAGAAAGTGGAATAACGATTCATTATGTGAATGAAAACTATGATGAAGGAGCGGTTATATTCCAGCAAAGTTTTGCTCTTTCAGAAACGGATACTCCAGAATCTGTAGCGGACAAAATCCATGAATTGGAACAAAAATATTTTCCAAAAGTAATTGAAGGACTTCTGACTTCTAACCTTTAATTTCGTATTTTGAATCACGACGTACATATTTATACGGATGGTGCGGCCAAGGGTAATCCCGGAAATGGAGGTTATGGAGTGGTTATGGAATGGGTTGGCAAGCCTTATAAAAAAGAGTTTTACGAGGGCTTCAGACATACAACCAATAATCGAATGGAACTGTTGGCTGTCATTGTAGGTTTGGAGAAGCTAAAAAAAGAGAATACTTCAGTTTTAATTCAATCAGATTCTAAGTATGTCGTAGATGCCGTAGAGAAAAGATGGGTTTTTGGTTGGGAGAAGAAGGGATTCGCAGGAAAGAAAAATCCTGATTTATGGAAGCGTTTTCTTATTGTTTACCGAAAACACCGTGTGGATTTTAAATGGATTAAAGGACATAATAATCATCCTCAAAACGAAAGATGTGACGAATTAGCAGTCATGGCTTCAATGCAAAAACAACTTTCGATAGACGAATTTTACGAAAAAGAAGAGGGTAAACTTTTATGAAAACTTTGCAAATTCAACCCTTTGCAATATTGCAACTTATAGACTATCTTTGCACCCTAATTCGAAACACACATAATGAATAAATTATTGATTGTTGGAACTGTAGCTTTCGACGCAATTGAAACCCCTTTCGGAAAAACAGATAAAATTTTAGGGGGAGCGGCAACTTATATTGGGATATCTGCTTCTTTTTTCAATGTACAATCGGCTATAGTTTCTGTAGTTGGTGATGATTTTCCTGAGGAATATTTGAAATTGCTTACCGATAGAAATATTGATATTTCGGGTATTGAAATTGTAAAGGGAGGTAAGACTTTCTTTTGGAGCGGGCTGTACCACAACGATTTGAATTCAAGAGATACTTTGGTTACCGAGCTTAATGTTTTGGCTGATTTTCAGCCAAAAGTTCCTCAAGATTATAAGAATGCTGAAGTTGTGATGTTAGGAAACTTACACCCGTTAGTGCAAAGCAGTGTTTTGGATCAAATGGAAACAAAACCAAAATTAGTAGTTTTGGATACCATGAACTTTTGGATGGATTGCGCATTACCTGAATTATTGGCAATCATCAAAAGAGTAGATGTTATTACAATAAATGATGAAGAAGCGCGTCAGCTTTCCGGAGAATATTCTTTGGTGAAAGCAGCTGCAAAAATTCACGAAATGGGACCAAAATATGTGGTAATCAAAAAAGGAGAACACGGAGCGTTGTTGTTCCATGGGGAAGAAATTTTCTTTGCTCCTGCATTGCCTTTAGAAGAAGTTTTTGATCCAACAGGAGCTGGAGATACTTTTGCAGGTGGATTTTCTGGATTTATTGCGCAAAGTGAAAATGTTTCTTTCGATAATATGAAAAACGCGATAATACATGGTTCCAATTTGGCTTCTTTCAGTGTGGAGAAATTTGGAACTGAGCGAATGATTCAGTTAGATAAAAAAGAAGTGCACGAGAGATTAAAACAGTTTAAATCTCTGACTCAGTTCGAAATAGAAATATAATGTTCTTAAGCCTCTTTATGAGGCTTTTTTTAATTAGTGCAGTCAATATTTATAAGAAAGAGTACGAATTTGCATCGTATTTAATCAAAAAAATTGACTTATGATAAAGACCAATAACTACAAACAATAAAAACAATGAGCGACGCTTTAAAACACGAATGTGGAATAGCTTTAGTTAGACTTTTAAAACCTCTTGAATATTATAAAGAGAAGTATGGAACTGCTTTTTACGGTATTCAAAAAATGTACTTGATGATGGAGAAACAGCACAATCGTGGTCAAGATGGTGCAGGTTTTGCTAGTATAAAGATGGATGTGGAGCCTGGTGAGAGATACATCAGCCGAGTACGTTCTAATCATTCACAGCCTATTCAGGATGTTTTTAAACAGATCAATGAAAGAATAAATGAGGTGATGGTTGACCATCCGGAATATGCGGATAATGTTGCAGAATTGAAAGCCAATATCCCGTATGTAGGAGAATTGTTTTTAGGACATGTTCGTTACGGTACTTTTGGAAAAAACAGTATCGAGAGTGTTCACCCGTTTTTACGCCAAAGTAACTGGATGCACAGAAACCTTATTTTGGCTGGGAATTTTAACATGACGAATGTTAAAGAACTTTTTCAAAATTTGGTTGAGTTAGGGCAACATCCAAAAGAAATGGCGGATACGGTTACCGTAATGGAAAAAATTGGTCACTTCCTTGATAAAGAAGTAATGCAATTGTACCAAGACTGTAAAGCGGAAGGTTATTCAAAAAGAGAGGCCTCGCCAGTGATTGCAGAGCGTTTGGATATTGCAAAAATTTTGGGTCGTTCTGCCAAAAACCTAGATGGAGGATATGCAATGGCAGGTCTTTTAGGTCATGGTGATGCTTTTGTATTTAGAGATCCAGCCGGAATTCGTCCTGCTTATTTTTATCAAGACGATGAAGTAGTTGTTGTGGCATCTGAGCGACCAGTTATTCAAACGGTATTCAACGTGCCTTTTGAGAGTGTTAAGGAAATCGATCCAGGAAACGCTTTGATTATTAAGAAAAGCGGGAAAGTTACCATGAGTCAAATTTTGGAACCAACCGTTAAGAAAGCGTGTTCATTTGAACGTATTTATTTTTCAAGAGGAAGTGACGCTGAAATTTATCAGGAAAGAAAGAATTTAGGAAAACTTATTTTGCCATCAGTATTGAAAGCTATCGATAGTGATACAGATAACACTGTTTTCTCATACATTCCAAATACGGCTGAAACCTCTTTCTACGGATTGGTTGAAGCTGCACAAGACTTTTTAAATCAAAGAAAGAAAAATTATATTCTTGAAAACAAAGATACTTTAACAGTAGATTCTTTGGATGAATTACTCTCTGTAAAAATCAGAACCGAAAAAGTAGCAATAAAAGACGCTAAACTTAGAACTTTTATTACCGAAGACAGTAGTAGGGATGATTTAGTAGCTCACGTTTATGATGTGACTTATGGTGTAATCAAACCAGAAGATAATTTGGTTATTATCGACGATAGTATTGTTCGTGGTACGACTCTTAAAATGAGTATCATTAAAATGATGGATCGTTTGAAACCAAAGAGAATTGTAATCGTTTCATCTGCTCCGCAAATACGTTATCCGGACTGTTACGGAATTGATATGGCTAAACTCGAAGGGCTTGTTGCATTTAGAGCAGCATTAGAATTGTTGAAAGAAAGAAGCTTGTATCATATTGTTGATGACGTTTATGCAAAATGTAAAGCGCAGGAAAATTTTGTTGATAGTGAAGTGGTAAATTATGTTACTGCTATTTATGAGCCTTTTACAGACCAAGAGATTTCAGATAAAATTGCCGAAATGTTAAGCTCTCCTGAAATAAACGCCGAAGTAAAAATTATTTTCCAATCAGTTGAAGATTTACATATTGCTTGTCCTAAAAATTTAGGAGACTGGTATTTCACAGGAAATTATCCTACTCATGGAGGAAATAGAGTGGTTAACAGAGCCTTTATGAATTTCTATGAAGGTAAAGATGCAAGGGCATATTAATCAAATGTTGCCGTTTAACGGTTTTTAGTTGTATTTTATCGACTTTATTTTAAAAAAAGGTTGACTCAAATTATATTTGGCGTACCATAATTTTAGTAGGTTAAGTTTATGGTAGATTTGGGGCAAAAAGGGTGAAAGTAAAATTTCACCTTTTTTATTGGACTAAAGTGAGGTAAATGTCTTAATTAATAAAAAGGGATAACAATTCGACGAGTATTTAAGGTGTTCATCGAAAATAGTAGCACAATAGTTAATTTCAATATACATTTGAGTACCATAATTTTTAGTAGGTTAAATTTATGGTAGATTTGGGGCAAAAAGGGTGAAAGTAAAATTTCACCTTTTTTATTGGAATAAAATGTCGTTAATGTGTTTTAAATCAAAACATTATCTATTAAACGAGTATTTAGGGCTTTCGTCGAAAATAATAGTACAATAGTTAATTTCAATATACATTTGAGTACCATAATTTTTAGTAGGTTAAATTTATGGTAGATTTGGGGCAAAAAGGGTGAAAGTAACATTTCACCTTTTTTATTGAAATAAATCGATTAAAATTTATTGACAGTCAATAGATTGACATTTAAACGAATATTTAGGATGTTCATCGAAAATAGTATCAAAACAGTTTATTTTGACGTACATTTGAACTACCATAATTTTTAGTAGGTTAAATTTATGGTAGATTTGGGGCAAAAAGGGTGAAAGTAACATTTCACCTTTTTTATTGGAATAAAGTCTTTAAAAGAGAAAAGAATATAGATAATAGAAAAAAGAGTAAAATGTGTTTATAAAAAAATAGACGAACAAACTCTAGGTTTGCCCGTCTATTCTCTATGTTCTTTATTTTATTTTGTCAAAAGACTATTTCTCTAAAGCAAAACGTCTAGCAACTTCAGTCCAGTTAATTACATTAAAGAAAGCTTCGATATAATCAGGTCTTCTGTTTTGATAGTGTAAGTAATATGCGTGTTCCCAAACATCCATTCCTAAAATTGGAGTTCCTCCACAACCTACTTCAGGCATCAAAGGGTTGTCTTGGTTTGGAGTTCCGCAAACGTCAAGTTTTCCGCCTTTGTGAACACATAACCAAGCCCATCCTGAACCAAATTGTGTAGCACCAGCTTTAGCAAATTTTGCTTTAAATTCTTCAAAAGAACCAAAAGAACTCTCAATTGCAGCTAGTAATTCACCAGTTGGAAGCCCGCCACCGTTTGGAGACATAACAGTCCAAAATAAGTTGTGGTTGTAAAATCCACCACCGTTGTTACGAACTGCAGCATTTGATTTGTCAAGGTTGATTAAGATGTTTTCGATAGTTTTTCCTTCCAAATCAGTTCCAGTGATAGCTGCGTTCAAATTTGTTGTATAAGCATTGTGATGTTTTGTATGGTGGATTTCCATTGTACGAGCATCAATATGAGGTTCCAATGCGTCATACGCATAAGGTAATTGCGGTAATTCAAAAGCCATAATAGTAGTTGTTTAATGATTTATAAAATATTTTATTCAAAATTAAACATTTAACTTTGGAATAGAAAATTCTATTTTGTTATAATTTTATCAAATAAAGTTATAGAACAATTCTGATTGTAATAATACTAATGATTAGTAGCTATTTCCTGCTGTCCATTACAAGCTCTCAGTCATAAACCATTTTTCTATTGGGCTACAAGGAGCTTCCGTTGGTCGCTCTTGCACCCCAAGAAAAAATAGGTTTATTCCCTCGAGGCTTTCCATTTCCATCAGGGCTAGGGAATTTGAGCTTTAAAGAAGTTTTAGTATAAATCAGAAATCAAAAATCGTTAATCAAAAATCTAAAATCCCAATGGAAAGACCTTCTTTTGCTATATATGACGCCTCTGCCGGTTCCGGAAAAACCTATGTACTTGTCAAAGAATATCTCAAAATTATTTTGACAGCAAATAAGAACGATGCTTACCGAAATATATTGGCAATAACTTTTACCAACAAGGCGGTGCACGAAATGAAAAGCCGAATCGTTGGCAGTCTTTCTGAATTTGCAAAAGATGAACCTAATCCCAAAGCAGCAGATTTAATGCAGGATTTGTCTATAGACACCGGACTTTCCATTATTCAAATAAAGACAAAATCACAACAAATTATCAAGCATATTATTCATAATTATGCTGCTTTTGATATATCCACTATTGATAAATTCACGCATAAAGTGATTCGTGCTTTTGCCCATGATTTGGGATTGCCCATGACTTTTGAGGTGACATTGGATACTGAAAATCTGTTGGCAGAATCCGTCGATGCCATTATCGCACAAGCCGGAGAAGACGAAACATTGACTAAATTGCTCATTGATTTCACCATGGAAAAAACCGATGACGATAAATCTTGGGACATTTCGCGAGAGATTTTGGAAACAGGAAAATTGGTGCTGAATGAAAATAACCGAAATGAAATTGTGCATTTTCATGATAAATCAATAAGTGATTTTATCGCCGTAAAAGAAAAATTGGTTCAGGCTTGCAAAGATTTAGAAAAGGAGAATGCCGAATGCGCTAATGAATTGTTGCAGTTAATTGATAAAAACGGAATCGATTTGAAATCCTTTTCGAGAGGTACTTTTCCTAATCATCTTCAAGCTATAGCGGATGGGAAATTCAATCCAAAAAACAAAATGTTTCGGGAGTTCGAGGATATTGCTATCAATAAAACGGCAAAAGATAGAGCGATAATAGAAAACAGTATACCTGAGTTACTTCAAGGTCTTAGTGGAATTTATAAAAACTTCGAGAAACGAAATTTCTATAAAGCCTTTTTGAAAAACATTACACCATTATCGTTGTTGAATACGGTGAGCAACGAATTGGAGAAAATTCAAAACGAACAAAATATCCTTTCAATTTCCGAATTCAATGCGATTATTCATCGCGAAATTCAAAACCAACCCGCCCCTTTTATATATGAACGATTGGGAGAGCGTTACCGCCATTTTTTTATTGACGAATTTCAGGATACTTCCGAAATGCAATGGCAAAATTTGATTCCGCTTATCGACAATGCACTTGCGGGCCAAGATGATTCGGGACAAAAAGGGACGTTGATGATTGTTGGCGATCCAAAACAGTCTATTTATCGTTGGCGAGGAGGTAAGGCGGAGCAATTTATTGAGTTGAGTAAAGATCAAAATCCTTTCAGTAATCCTGAAAAAAAGCTAGAACATTTAGACAAAAATTACAGAAGTTATTCGCAGATAATCGAATTCAATAATGATTTTTTCAAATTGTTGTCTAATGAATTTACTAATCCTGATTACAAAGATTTATATGAAAATCATAGCCATCAGAAGATAAATAATAAAGTAGGCGGCTATGTGAATATCTCCTTTTTGCCAGAGATAGAATCCTCAGAAGATGATGAAGAAGCTCTTGATAAAACGGAGCAGTATGTTTTGGCTACATTAAATACTATCCAAAAAGTTCTAAAAGAAGGTTTTGAATATAAAGACATTGTAATTCTGACCCGAAAAAGAAGTCAGGGAATCGCTGTTGCTAATTATTTGACGGAACAAAAAATTCCGCTCTTGTCTTCGGAAACATTGATGATTAAAAATGCAACTGAAGTTCAATTGATTATCCATATTTTGAAATATTTGAAGAACAGTTCCGATTTGGAATCAAAGGCGAACTTTTTACAATATTTGGCACAAAACAAACAAAATCAATTGCCGGTTCATGATTTCATCGCCGAAGGAATGGACTTGAAAGATGAAGTGGCTTTCGAAAAATGGCTTGAAAATTGTAACGTCGAACTTTCTTTCCAAAATATCAGAAAGAAATCATTGTATGAAGCGGTTGAAATCATCATTTCAAAGTTCCTCCCCCCAACCCCCTCCAAAGGAGGGGGAGTCGAAGATGGAATCGGTTCGAATATCGAAAGTGGTCATGTATTAAATTCTAATAAATTAGGATATATGACAGGAGGAAATTTTTCTCATCTTTTGATTGATAAAGCAAAAGAAATGAGAGATAATCCAACTAAGGCAGAAAAGATTCTTTGGTCAGAACTTAGGTCAAAAGCTTTAGATGAAAAGTTTCGGCAACAACATCTTATAGGTGATTTTATAGTGGATTTTGTTTGTTTGTCAAAAAAGTTAGTGATAGAAGTGGATGGAGGTATTCATGATTTACAGAAAGAATATGATGAACAAAGAACTTTAAGTTTAAATGAAAAAGGGTTTAAGGTAATTCGATTTACAAATGATGAAGTGATAAGCAGTATTTCGATTGTTTTGAATAAAATAAAAGAAGAATTGGAATTACAAAAAATTCTTTTAAAAGAAGGTATAGATGATAAAGATATTTTTATAGATAAAGTCTCCCCAAAGTCTCCCTCCCCTTCGGGGAGGGTTGGGGAGGGGACAGCCTATGTTCAATATTTTTTGGATATTGTTCTTGAGCGCGATGTTCGCAATCAGGCAGGAATTTCAGATTTCCTTAATTATTGGGACAAAAACTCGGAGAAATTCAGCATTCCTTCTCCCGAAGGGACGAATGCGGTTCGAATAATGACTATTCATAAATCAAAGGGGTTGGAGTTTCCCGTGGTGATAATGCCTTTTGCGGAAGAAGATTATAATCGAAAACCGAAAGATAAATTGTGGCTCAGTGCCGAAGAAGAGGATTTGGATATGCCAAAGGTGTTAGTGGATAATAGTAGTGCTATTGAAGAATTTGGAGAAGAGGCATCGGCAGTTTATAATTTGAAAAAGCAGGAAGAATTACTAGATAATATAAATGTATTGTATGTTGCTTTAACTAGGGCGGAGGAGCAATTGTATGTTATTTCTCAAAATGTTAAACCGAGAAAAGATGGGGAATATCCGAGTAATATGGCTTCATTTTTTATAAAATATTTGATGCAACAAGGGCTTTATGAGGAGAATAAATTAGGATATGAATTTGGGAATTCAACAAAGTTATCAGATAAAGAAATACATATTGACACTACCAAAAATATTCCTGTTGTAGCGGAAATATTGAATCCTAAAAACATAAAAATTGCCCAACGAGAGGCATTGATGTGGGGAACTCATCAACAGGAAGCAATTGAATTTGGTAATGTTATACATGAAATACTTTCTTTTATTGCGACAAGAAATGATGTTGAATTAGCAATTGAGAAAGCCGTTGAAAACGGATTGATTACGATACTTCAAAAAGACGTTGTTTATAATTCCATTAATCAGATAGTAAATCATATGGATTTAGGGGATTATTTTTCAGAAGGAAGTGAAGTTTTGAATGAGAAAACAATTATTCAGAAAGAAGGAGGTATTGTTAAGCCGGATAGAATGGTAATCAATAAAGCCAATGAAGTTTTTCTGTTGGATTATAAAACAGGTGTTCCAAATCAAAAATATAGTTATCAGTTGGAAAATTATCAAACAGCCATCGAGAAAATGGGATTCAAAGTGCAAAAAAAAGCACTTGTGTACATAGGAACCGAAATTGATGTGATACATTTGTAAAAACAAAAGAATTATCAAATAATCAAATTTAGGGTATATTTGTCTTTAAATTTTTAAAAATTAATAAAAATGTACGGTAAAATTAAAGAACATTTACAGTCAGAACTTCAAGATATTGAAGATAACGGTATTTTTAAAAAGGAGAGAATTATAACTTCTCCCCAAGGAGCAGAAATTACGATTTCGACAGGAGAAAAAGTTTTAAATTTTTGTGCCAATAATTATTTAGGGTTGTCTTCTCATCCAGAAGTTATTCAAGCTGCAAAAGATGCAATGGACACCCATGGATTTGGAATGTCATCAGTGCGGTTTATTTGCGGGACGCAAGATATTCATAAAACATTAGAAAAAAAGATAGCCGATTTTTATGGTACTGAAGATACAATATTGTATGCCGCTGCTTTTGATGCCAATGGAGGTGTTTTCGAGCCTCTGTTTGGAGAAAATGATGCGATTATTTCTGATAGCTTAAATCATGCTTCCATTATCGATGGAGTACGTTTGTGTAAGGCGGCTCGCTATCGTTATGAGAATAGTAATATGGAGGATCTCGAACAACAGTTAATTAAGGCTAATGAGCAAGGAGCCCGTTTTAAAATAATAGTTACTGATGGAGTTTTTTCTATGGACGGAGTAGTTGCGCCCTTGGATAAAATCTGTGACTTGGCCGATAAATATGATGCTTTGGTTATGGTAGATGAATGTCATGCCGCAGGATTTATAGGGGCAACCGGCAAGGGGACACTTGAAGCAAAAGGAGTAATGGGACGTGTGGATATTGTTACGGGGACGTTAGGAAAAGCTTTGGGAGGTGCTATGGGAGGTTATACAACTGCCAAAAAAGAAATAATTGAATTATTGCGTCAGCGTTCTAGGCCTTATTTATTTTCAAATTCGCTTGCGCCTGCTATTGTTGGGGCATCAATTAAAGTGTTTGAATTACTAGAAAAAGATACTGTGTTAAGAGATAAATTGGAATGGAACGCAAATTACTTTAAAGCAGGTATGAAAAACGCGGGTTTTGATATAGTGGAAGGGGATTCGGCTATTGTTCCAGTAATGTTGTATGATGCTAAATTAGCACAGATTATGGCCGGTGAGTTGTTAAAAGAAGGGGTGTATGTAATAGGTTTCTTCTTTCCGGTAGTGCCTAAAGATAAAGCTAGGATAAGAGTGCAATTATCAGCGGCTCATACGAAGGAACATTTGGATAAAGCAATCGAAGCTTTTGTAATTGTGGGTAAAAGACTTGCTGTAATATAATTGTTAAAATTTTGGTTTCATGAGCGTTTTATTTAACATTTTATTTTGTTGTTACAGAAAATCATCCTATTTTTGTTTCAAATTAACTAATTGTAATTAAAAATAACAAGTATGAAACATGTTAACAAACTTCTAGTTGCTGTAGCAATGGTGATGGGGTTAAGCTCTCAAGCACAAGACAGTAACAATAAATGGGCTATCGGTTTTGGAGTAAACGCGATTGACTACAGATCTAGTGCTGGTGGTGACTTTATGAGTCATTTTGACCAACCTTTTATGGTAAGTGATAACTGGAACATTCTTCCTTCAGTTTCTTACATCAACGTATCAAGATACGTAGGAAGTGGTTTTATCGTTGGTCTTACAGGATCTATCAACCAAATTGATAAATATGTTATTCCTGTAGCTGGAAAAACTGCTGGTGGACCTAACGATTATATGGCTATCAATCCTGGAGATTTAATGTACTACGGAATTGATCTTACTGCTTCATACAGTTTTCAGGAATTAATTAAATCTAAAGTATTCGATCCAAGATTAAGCGTAGGTGGAGGTTATACTTTCCTAGGAGACGAAAGTTACGGAACTGTAAACCCTGGAATTGGATTAAACATTTGGTTTACTGAAAACGTAGGTCTTTCTTTATTGGGAACATACAAAAAATCTTTTGGTGACAGAAGTTACCCTAATGATATTAAAAAACCAGATGCTCCTTCTTATTCTCAATATTCTGCAGGTTTAGTTTTCAAATTTGGAGCTAAAGATACTGATGGAGACGGAGTATATGACAAAGATGATGCTTGTCCAGAAACAGCTGGTTTGAAACAATTCAACGGATGTCCTGATTCTGATTCAGATGGTATTGAAGATTCAAAAGACAAATGTCCTACAGTTGCTGGTACAGCTGAATTCCAAGGATGTACTGATACTGATGGTGACGGTGTAGCTGATCCAGATGACGCTTGTCCTTCAGTTGCTGGTTTGAAACAGTTCCAAGGTTGTCCTGATTCAGATGGTGACGGAATTACTGATGCTTCTGATAAATGTCCTAAAGAGGCAGGTCCTGCTTCAAATGGTGGATGTCCAGTATTAGACGCTGATAAAGACGGTGTAGCTGATAAAGAGGATGCTTGTCCTACAGTACCTGGTCCTGCAAGTAACAAAGGATGTCCTGAAGTAACTGAACAAGTTATACAAGATCTTAAAGTTCAAGCTAGAGCGGTTTACTTTGTAACAGGTAAAGCTGTTCTTGAGACTGCTGACAAAGGAGCTACAGATGGTAGATTGGAAGCAATCAAAGAAATCCTTAAAAACTACCCTAACGCTAAATTTGCTATAGAAGGTCATACAGACAACACTGGTAGTGCTAAAATAAACCAAAAACTATCTGAAGATAGAGCTAAGGTTGTTATGGATAAATTAATCGAAAAAGGTGTTAACCCAGCTAACTTAACTTCTGCAGGTTTTGGTTCAACTAAACCAGTTGCTACTAACAAAACTAAAGAAGGTAGAGCTCTTAACAGAAGAACTGAAATTAGACACATTGGTTCAGTTTACGAAGGTAAATTGTAATCAAATCTTCTAAATAATTTTAAAAAGCCATTCTTAATTGAATGGCTTTTTTTATTTTTATAAAATGACAAATAATTCCTTTTTAGATAAAATTGCTGAAGTAATAATAACGGGGTATCAAAACATAGTTACTGATACTATAATAGTCTTGCCTAACAAACGTGCTAAAATATTCCTAATTGAAGCGCTAAAAAAACAAGCAGATAAAAATACTTTTTCGCCAGAAATAATAAGTATTGAAGATTTTGTTCAAAATATCGCACAGATACGAACAATTGACCCAATAGAATTATTATTTGAATTTTATGAAGTCTATTTGTCAATCACAGATAAAAATAACCAACAATCATTTGAGATTTTTGCCAATTGGGCAAAGACATTGCTACAGGATTTTAATGAAATTGACCGTTATCTCCTAGATCCAAATCATGTGTTATCTTATCTGAAAGATATTGAGGATATTAAAAAGTGGGGAGTTGAAGTAGAAAACAAAACACAATTACTCGAGAACTATATTGATTTTTGGAAACTATTACCTAAATATTATCAATCACTATATGAGCATTTACTAAAAAAAGGAATTGGTTATCAAGGTTTTATTTATCGTGAAGCGGTGAAGAACATCAATAATTTTTCAAAATTGATTCAAGGGAAACAGTTTGTTTTTGCAGGTTTTAATGCCTTGAACGCTTCAGAGGAAAAAATAATTCAACATCTTATTGCTTCCGATCAGGCAAAGATTTATTGGGATGCTGACCAAGCATTTCTAAACGACCCGTATCATGACGCTGGTTTGTTTTTGCGTCGCTTTAAAGAAAGTTGGAAACATTATAAATCGAATCCTTTTGAATGGATTGTTGATGATTTTTCGGGAACCAAAAACATACAAGTTATTGGCACTCCAAAAACTATTGGTCAAGCCAAAATTGCCGGAAGTATTATTGAAAAAATCAATATTGAAAATCCGAATGCAACTCTTGACAAGGTCGCTATTGTCTTAGGAGAAGAGAATTTGTTGATTCCTCTCTTGTATTCGTTGCCGAATTCTGTTGGAGCTTTGAATATTACAATGGGCTATTCAAGCAAAAATAATCCTGTTCAAATTCTGATTTCCAAATTGTTTAAAATGCATACTAATGCTTTGTCAAGAAATAATAGCAGTTATGTTTTTTATTATAAAGATGTATTGGATATTCTGACTCATCCGTTGATTGAGCCTTATGCCAAGACGAGTGCCTTGGTAGGGATTATAAATAAAAACAATTATACGTTTATCAGCCATAATAAATTATTGGAATTAAATGAAAACGCCAATGATTTATTTTTGCTTCTATTTCAAAGATGGGAGAAAGGTTCGATTGCTGTTTTGGAAATAATCTCTAGTTTATTATTAAAGGTTAAGAATAATTTAAGCAATGATAACGAAGAAGAAAAAATTGCAAAAACCTTCGTCTATGCGATTTTCAAAGTGATTAATAAACTAATAAATTATTATTCTAAGCATCAAGGAATTGACTCAATTGAGACATTATATGCAATTTATAAGCAGGTAATTGATTTGGCCGAAGTTTCATTTGAAGGAGAACCTTTGAATGGATTGCAAATCATGGGAGTTCTTGAAAGCAGGGTTTTGGATTTTGAAACCGTGATTATAACTTCTATGAATGAAGGAAAATTTCCGGCAGGTAAATCGCAAAATTCTTTTATTCCGTATGATGTGAAACGTGAATTAGGATTGCCGACTTTCAAGGAGAAGGATGCAATTTATACCTATCATTTTTATCATTTATTGCAACGGGCTAAAAACATTTATTTGCTTTATAATACCGAAAGCGAAGGTTTAGATGCCGGTGAAAAAAGTCGTTTTATTACTCAATTGGAAGTTGAGAAACAGCCTAAACACAATTTAACCCACGAAATTTATAATGCAGTTTTGCCTGAGACAGCATATCAGCCAATGAAAATTCCGAAATCGGAGAAAGTGATGTTGCGTTTGAAAGAAATAGCCGAAAAAGGTTTTTCACCATCAGCGCTGACGAGTTATATACGGAATCCGATTCAGTTTTATTTTCAAAAGATTTTGAGGATTAGTGAAGTCGAAGAAGTTGAAGAAAATATCGCTTTGAATACTTTGGGAACAATTATTCATGAGACTTTACGGGTTTTGTATGAACCTTTCGTTGGTAAATTTATTTCTGAAACCGATATTAAAAATTGTATCGAGAAAATTGATTCCGAAGTTTTGATTCAATTCAAGTTGGTTTACAAAGAAGGTGAAATAAAAAAGGGGCGAAATTTATTGGCTTTTGAAGTGGCTAAACGAAATGTTTTCAATTTCCTGAAAATGGAATTGGAAAACATTAAAAGCGGAGATGCCATAAAAATTCTGGAGCTTGAAAAAACTTTTGAGAGAAAATTGGAACATCCTAGTTTGCCATTTCCGGTTTTGATAAAAGGGAATGTGGACAGAATTGAAGAACGCAATGGAAACATCAGAATTATTGATTACAAAACCGGTAAAGTTGAAAAAACCAATGTGACCTTAAAATCTTGGAAAGGACTCACAGACGATATTAAAAATGACAAAATTATTCAGGTTTTGGCGTATGCCTATATGTATGAGAAAAATGCAAACGGGAAACCAATAGAAGCCGGAATTGTCTCTTTTAAAAATTTAAAATCGGGATTTTTGCCTTTCAATTTTAAAGAAGAAAAAGAAAGTGTTGCGATTATTAGTAATGAAATTCAATCCAATTATTTGGAACAAATCGTTTTGTTATTGAGTGAAATATTGGATGAGGAAAAAGATTTTGAGGAGAAAATCGTGTAATAGTAGATTTAAATTCCCTTAAAAAAGTCAGCCAATACAGTGAGTAATTCTTCTCGGTTTTCTATCGAACTCATGTGGCCATCAGGAAAAATAACCAATTCAACATCCGTATTTTTAATTTGTTCCAAATTTTCATCGTAATTGAGAACAGGATCTTTTTTTCCTAAAATCAATAATTTTGAGAAAGTAGTTGTGTGCAACAGAAACTCTCTGTCTTTACGGATTTTCATTCCTTCAAGAGACGCTACGATTCCTTGCAATGGTGTTTTTAAAGCTTGAATTTTAACCGCTCCGATTTCATTGATGAGGATTTCTCTATTTTCTTCACTGAATAAATTGGCGATGGAAAGCCTGATGAAAGTTTCGTAATCTTTTTTAACTGCTTTGATGGCACGGTCTCTGTTTTTCTTTCTTTCGGTGCTGTCTTCTTTGGAAGTGGAATTGAGTAACACCAATCCTTTCATTTTCTCCGGATACAATTCGGCGAAAGCCAAAGAAACATATCCACCCATAGAATGTCCGACCAAAATCGCTTTTCGAATCTTTAATTTGGATAAAACCTCATTAACCACATCAGCATTTTCTTCCATGGTTTGTACATAACTTAAACTCTCTGTTTCGCCATGTCCCAATAAATCGATCGTTATGATTCGGTTTTTTTTACTTAATTCGGAAACATAAAAATTCCACATGGTTTTGTTTTCTAAAAAACCGTGAAGCAAGACTACGGCTGTGCCTTTTCCGGTATCAGTATAGGATATTTGGGTGTTTTTGTAGAGAAGTGTTTCCAATGAAGTAAGAATTATGTTGATAGTTTAGAATTGCAAAATTAAATTTTTAAATTTCTAAATAAGGTATTTGAGAGACATTTTATATATCAAAAACGACTTCCATTTTCTGAAAGCCGTTTGTGTTTTTTATTAAAATTAAAAACGATTATCGCCATCTAAAAGATTGCCAAGTCCGCCAAGCAAACTTCCTTCGTCACGGCTGTTACCGCCCGATCTTGGTGCCGATGCAATGATTCTGTCCGCCAATCTGCTGAAAGGCAAAGACTGAATATAAACGGTTCCAGGGCCGCGAAGGGTTGCGTAAAACAAGCCTTCACCTCCAAAAATTGAATTCTTGATTCCACCTATAAATTCAATGTCATAATCAACATCTTTGGTAAAACCAATAATACAACCGGTATCCACTTTCAAAACTTCGCCGTGAGCCAACTCTTTTTTAGCCATTGTCCCTCCCGAATGCACAAAAGCCATTCCGTCTCCTTCAATTTTTTGCATGATGAAACCTTCACCTCCAAAGAGACCACGACCCAATTTTTGAGAAAATTCAATTCCGACAGAAACTCCTTTGGCAGCGCACAAAAAAGAACTTTTTTGACAAATGAATTTTCCTTGAAATTGCGTTAAATCAATCGGGAGAATTTTTCCCGGATAGGGCGAAGCAAACGAAACTTTGCTTTTGGTGTTGCCTTGGTTTAAAAAAGCGGTCATGAACATGCTTTCGCCGGTTAGGACTCTTTTTCCGGCATTCAAAAGTTTGCCGAATAAACCGCCCGATCCAGATTGCTGAGAACCGTCGCCAAAAATGGTTTCCATTTGTATGTTATTTTCCATCATCATAAAACTGCCTGCTTCGGCAATTACTATTTCCTGCGGATCGAGTTCAATCTCGACATACTGCATTTCTTCTCCAAAAATCTGATAATCTATTTCGTGTGCTTGCATGATTTCGTGTGTTTAGTTTTTTCAAATGAGTCGGAAGTGGATTTGTAATGTTACAAGTGTAAATGTGAATTTTATCGTAAATAAAAACGGCTCGCATTACCGCAAGCCGCCTATCATCTTTTATCTATATTCTTTTTTCTGAATTAAGAATTCATCAAACTCTCGATTTCTTCCACTTCAATCGGAATGTTACGCATTAAGTTGAAAGGCTCTCCTTTTTCCTGAACAACCACATTGTCTTCCAAACGAATTCCGAAACCTTCGGCCGGAATGTAGATTCCCGGTTCAACGGTGAAAACCATGTTGGCTTTCATCGGTTCGTGCAACAATCCGTAATCGTGCGTGTCCAATCCCATGTGGTGCGAAGTTCCGTGCATGAAATATTTTTTATAAGCCGGCCAATCCGGGTTTTCGTTTTGCACATCAGCTTTATCGATTAATCCCAAACCAAGCAATTCCGAAGTCATGATTTTACCCACTTCCACGTGGTATTGTTTCCAAAGTGTTCCCGGAGTAAGCATTTTGGTTGCTTCGTTTTTAACTCTCAAAACCGCATTGTAAACCGCTTTTTGCCTGTCTGAATAACGTCCCGAAACAGGAATTGTTCTCGTTAAATCACTCGAATAATTGGCATATTCGGCGGCTACATCCAATAAAACCAAATCACCCGCCTTGCATTGTTGGTTGTTTTCGATGTAGTGCAACACATTGGCATTATTTCCTGAAGCGATGATCGGAGTATAAGCAAACCCTTTAGAACGGTTGCGAGTAAACTCGTGAATCAATTCGGCTTCGATTTCGTATTCGGTTACGTTTGGTTTTACGAATGACAATAATCTGCGAAAACCTTTCTCGGTAATATTACAGGCGTTTTGGATTAAATCCAATTCTTCAGATTCTTTTACCGAACGGATGCGTTGCAAAATCGGGTTGCTTTTGGCCACCTGATGCGCAGGATATTTGGCTTTCCACCATTTTACAAAACGAGCCTCGCGGGTTTCGGTTTCAACCGATGCACGATAATGCTCGTTAGTATTGATGTACATCGTGTCTGCATAAGTCATCATTTCGTTCAGAACTTTTTCAAAATCCTGTAGCCAATAAACGGTTTTAACTCCCGAAACTTCAAAAGCGCGCTCTTTGGTTAGTTTTTCACCTTCCCAAACTGCTATATGATCGTTGGTTTCTCTCAGGAACAACATTTCTCTTTGGTTCTCATAAGGAGCGTCCGGAAAAAGCAATAAAATACTTTCTTCCTGATCCACACCCGATAAATAAAAAATATCGCGATGCTGTGCAAATGGCAAAGTGCTGTCTGCCGAAACCGGGTAAATATCATTAGAATTAAAAACGGCTACACTATTAGGCTTCATTTGAGCCATGAATTTTGCTCTGTTTTTTATGAAAAGAGCGCGGTCAATTTGATGATATTTCATATATGTAAAATTTATTTGTCTGCGGTTATATATGTTATTGCCATTTTTTATTGAATTTTAAGTTTTTAAATTATGGCAATATCATTTTAAAACGATTTTGAATGTTGAATCCTCAAAAATAGTAACTTTCAAAATGAAATAGCCATTAGTATAGTTTTTTTTAAGAACCCAAATCAATTATTATTTTTTGAAGCGGAAACATAAGGTTTTTTTTGGAGACATTGTTCCCGCTTTTCGTTGCAATCTTTTTATTTTTAAAGAAAAATAAAAAGGATTTCCACTGCAATCGGGGCTAAAGGGAAACATTTTTGCTTTTTTGTAATCATAAAAAAATTTCCCGTAGAGACGCACGGTAGAGACGCACTGCAGTGCGTCTCTACGGGTTAAAAAAACGCCACAAAAGAATAAATCCATTGTGGCATTTTGTTTTATTAAAAGTGAAAAATTAATCAACCCATTTATAATAACGGGCACCAATTAAATTTGGAATTTCGTTTTCGATTCGATCGAGAATCCATTCGTTTTTTGGAGTCTGTATAGATTGGCTTTGTTCTTTTTTGTGTAGTTTTTCGTAAGTCTCAAAATCAATTTCAAAACTTTCATCAAGTGTTTCAAAAAGTTTGATATTCGTAATAGCCGATTTCCAATCAGCTTGAATAGTACCTTCAAAAACTTTCGATTTCGAACCACTTCCGTAAGCCAGAAAACCGAATTTTTCATCTGTTATTTCTTTTTTGGTGTCATAAAAATGGGCCAAAGTAGAAAGCAATCCCATAAAAATAGAACCCGTATATAAGTTCCCAATTATAGAAGAAGCGATTTCTGCAGGCTGTAATTTTTCAGAAACAAAGGCTTTGTAATCATCAGATTTGCTGATTTCTTTTAGCTTAGTTTGGTATTCTGCAGCGTTTTCGTCACCCGAAAGAATAGGAGTTGCAGCATCAAGGGCATAAATTTCGGACAACATTCTTCGTCCTTGGAACGCATAAGGCAAATGCATTACGATACTTTTCCAAGATTGGTAAACAGTATCCTTTGAGTTTATTAATTTTTTGAACGAGAAATAAGCATCTCTAGTTCTGTCCATATAACATTGGTTCGAATATTGCCCATCAAAAACCGGTTGGTCTTTGTGAATTTCGATTTCGCTTTCTAAATTTTCGAACCAAGATTCGTTGTTTGAGTTTCCTGTAATTTCTTTTTTCGAAATAGTTCTGTACGGTTTGAAGAAATCAAAAACGCCTTTTGTGCTAACTCCCCAATTGTTTTCGAAAGAGATAATTCTTGGGTTGGCAGTAATTAGCATTGCGACAGCTCCGGCTCCTTGTGTATATTCTCCGGTGGAATTCAAGTCGTATTTTGCAAAATCGGTAGTGACAACGATTGCTTTTTTGGTAGGGTTAAGCTTTACAAAATCAAGGCAGTTTTGCAGTGCATCAACCCCTCCGATACAGGCGAAAGTAAAATCAACAACATCACATTCGGATAAAGTGTTCTCTCCAAATTTCTGTTCCATCAAAGAAATTAAGTACGAACTTATTGGTTTTGAACTGTCGACACCGCTTTCGGTTCCCACATATATACGTGCAATTTCGTTTAAGTTGATATTGTTATCCTGGATTAGTTTTGTCAAGGCATTGGCGCCAAAAACCACTGTGTCTTGGTGTAAATCCGGTAAAGTCATTTTTAATAAACCGAGTCCTTTTTCTAATTTTTCGGGTTCTATGTTTCTGGCTTTTGCCAATGTTTTTATAGGTAAGTGTAGTTTGGCAACATCAAATGCAATAGCGTCAATTCCGGTTTTCATGTATAAAATTTAAAGCTGTAAAGTTAAAATTGCTTTGGGGAAATACAATATTTTAAAGACTATAATAATGGATGCCTTTTAATTTTTAGGGAATATCTTGTAAACTTTGCTTTGAATTATAGGATTGTTAGTTTTTTTAGCCTTTATCAATTAAATATAAATTGGTCTTTAATTTTAATACTTTTTTAATTTGAAAGACAATCGATTACATTGCTGCAATAGTGATTAAAAACTACGTATTTTATTACGTATTCACTACGTATCTTTTAAGTACTTTAAAATGATTATAAATAGTGGCGTAAAATTGCAAGTTTGGTTGCTATTCTTTTCTAATTACTCTAAATTTGTTCCACTTTTTAAAAAAAATAAAAACAATTTATATTATTATGGCAAAATCTGCAATGTTGAAGTCGTCTATAGCCAAAAAAGTGGCCATGGCGCTTTCAGGACTTTTTTTGATTATGTTTCTATCGCTGCATTTCTTTATTAATTTAGTTTCGGTTTTCAGTGCCGATTCATTTAATGCGATGTCACATTTTATGGGTTACAATCCGCTAATCCAATTTGTAATGCAGCCAATCTTGGTTGCTGGGGTTGTTTTTCACTTCATAATGGGATTTGTATTGGAGTTGAAAAACAAAAAGGCTAGACCTGTTGCCTATGTAAAATATGATGGTGCTGCAAATGCATCCTGGGCATCAAGAAACATGATTATTTCTGGATTAGTTGTATTGGCTTTCTTAGGTTTGCACTTTTACGATTTCTGGGTTCATGAAATGGTTTATAAATATGTTGAGTCAAATATAATTGACGAAACAAGATACTATCCTGAATTGGTGGCTAAATTTGAAAGCCCTGTTCGTACAGGATTATACAGTATTGCTTTCGTTTTATTGGGATTACACCTTTGGCACGGATTTACTTCTTCTTTGCAATCTGTAGGATTTGACAATAAAATAGGGAAGTCATTACATAAATTATGTTATGCATTTGCAGTTATAGTTCCTGTTGGATTTATTTTCATCGCACTATTTCACCATTTTAATAATTAATATCAATCTATAAATGAAATAAGTATTATTGTATTTGGTGGCGAAAACCGATTTGATAATGCTAATTGCATACGACAGATAAAAAAATATATATCAATATATGAAACTAGATTCTAAAATTCCAGAAGGTCACATTTCACAGAAATGGACTGATTATAAAGATCACTTAAAGTTAGTTGCACCAAACAACCGACCAAAAATAGATATTATCGTAGTAGGTACAGGATTGGCTGGAGCTTCGGCCGCTGCTTCTTTTGCTGAAATGGGTTATAACGTAAAAGCATTTTGTTACCAAGATTCTCCACGTCGTGCGCACTCAATCGCTGCACAAGGAGGTATTAATGCAGCAAAAAATTACCAAAATGACGGTGACAGTACTTTCCGTTTATTTTATGATACAATTAAAGGAGGTGATTACCGTGCTCGTGAGGCAAACGTTCACCGTTTAGCTGAAGTTTCTGGAAACATCATTGACCAATGTGTGGCTCAGGGAGTTCCTTTTGCACGTGATTACGGTGGATTGTTAGACAACCGTTCTTTTGGTGGTACACAAGTACAACGTACTTTTTATGCTGCAGGACAAACAGGACAACAATTGTTGTTGGGAGCTTATTCAGCTTTATCAAGACAAATCGGTTTGGGACGTGTGGACATGTACAATCGTCACGAAATGTTGGAATTGGTAAAAGTGGACGGTAAAGCTCGTGGAATCATTGCCCGTAATTTGATTACCGGAGAAATCGAAAGACATTCTGCTCACGCTGTAATCATTGCTTCTGGAGGGTACGGAAACGTTTATTTCCTTTCTACAAATGCAATGGGATCAAACGTAACTGCTGGTTGGAAAATCCACAAACAAGGAGCTTTGTTCGCAAATCCTTGCTATGTTCAAATCCACCCAACTTGTATTCCGGTACACGGAACAAACCAATCTAAATTAACGTTGATGTCAGAGTCGTTAAGAAACTCTGGACGTATTTGGGTTCCAAAGAAAAAAGAAGATGCTGAAGCAATTCGTGCAGGTAAATTGAAACCAACACAAATCGCTGAAGAAGATAGAGATTACTACTTAGAAAGAAGATACCCTGCGTTTGGTAACTTGGTTCCTCGTGACGTAGCTTCCAGAGCTGCAAAAGAGCGCTGTGATGCTGGTTATGGAATTGAGGCTAACGATACCAACGAAGGAGTTTACTTGGATTTCTCAACAGAGATTCAAAATAAAGGTAAACAAACAGCTTACGCAAAAGGAAATCACAACCCTTCCCAAGAAGAAATTACTAAACTTGGAAAAGCTTGGTTGGAAGAAAAATACGGTAACTTGTTTACAATGTACCAAAAAATCACGGATGAAAATCCATATGAAACTCCAATGAAAATTTATCCTGCAGTTCACTACACAATGGGTGGTGTTTGGGTAGATTACAACTTACAATCTACAATTCCAGGTTGTTTCGTTGCAGGAGAGGCTAACTTCTCTGATCACGGAGCGAACCGTTTGGGAGCTTCTGCTTTGATGCAAGGTTTGGCTGACGGTTATTTTGTATTGCCTTACACAGTTTCTGATTATTTAGCAGGTGATATTCGTACTGGAAAAATCTCTACAGATTTACCTGAATTCGTTGAAGCTGAGAAAAATGTTAAAGAAAGCATCAGCAAATTCTTAGCCAATAATGGAACTAAATCAGTGGATCATTTCCACAAACGTTTAGGAAACATCATGTGGAATAAAGTTGGAATGGGACGTAATGAGCAAGGTTTGAAAGAAGCGATTGAAGAAATTGCTGCTTTGAAAGAAGAATTCTTCAAAGATGTTTACGTACCAGGAAATGCAGATGAATTGAATCCTGAGTTGGAAAAAGCGCTTCGTGTTGCTGACTTCATCGAATTAGGACAATTAATGGCAATCGACGCTTTACAACGTAAAGAATCTTGTGGAGGTCACTTCCGTGAAGAATATCAAGATGCTGAAGGAGAAACTCTACGTGATGATGAAAACTTCAAATTTGTGGGAGCTTGGGAATACAAAGGCTACGACATCAAAAATGAAGAGCTTCACAAAGAAGAATTGAAATACGAGTTTATTAAAATAGCCGCAAGAAATTACAAATAAGAGATCATGAGCGCAGCAAAAAATATCAATATAAGCCTTCAAATTTGGCGTCAGAAGAACTCCAAAGAAAAAGGGAAAATGGAAACATACAAATTAAATGATGTTTCTACAGCAAGTTCATTTTTGGAAATGTTGGACCAATTGAACGAACAATTAGTAAACGAGAGAAAAGAGCCAGTAGCATTTGACCACGATTGTCGTGAAGGAATCTGCGGAATGTGTTCTTTGTATATCAATGGTCGTGCACACGGTCCGGATACAGGAATCACTACTTGTCAGTTACACATGAGAATGTTCAATGACGGTGATACTATCGTTATCGAGCCATGGCGTTCGGCAGCTTTCCCAGTAATCAAAGATTTGATTGTTGATAGAACTTCTTTCGATAGAATTCAACAAGCAGGAGGTTTCGTTTCTGTAAACACTTCAGGAAACACTATCGATGCAAACACAATTCCAGTTCCTAAAGATGATGCAGACAAAGCTTTCGAAGCAGCTGCTTGTATCGGTTGTGGAGCTTGTGTAGCTACTTGTAAAAATGGTTCTGCAATGTTATTCGTTGGAGCAAAAGTATCTCAATACGCATTGTTACCACAAGGTAGAGTAGAAGCCACAGCACGTGTATTGAACATGGTTCGTCAAATGGATGAAGAAGGTTTTGGTAACTGTACCAACACCGGAGCTTGCGAAATCGAATGTCCAAAAGGAATTTCTTTGGAAAACATCGCTCGTATGAACAGAGAATATCTGTCAGCAAGTTTGAAATAATATTTTTAGGCATTAGCCAAAAAACAGAAATAAAAACGTCCCGAGAAATTGGGACGTTTTTTGTTTGTATAAAACCTTCGTGTATCTATTTTTTTCTTTGCGTATCTTTGTGAAATAGTAAGCTATTCAAAATGAAAATCGCACTTATACAATCGTCTTTGGCCTGGGAAAACCCAGAAAAAAACAGAAAAAAACTCGGAGAAAAAATTAACGCTATTTTCGAGCATGTTGATTTAATAGTACTTCCCGAAATGTTTACTTCTGGATTTACTATGGAACCCAATATCGTAGCCGAAACCATGCAGGGGGAAACGATTGTTTGGTTAAAACATTTGGCGAAGGCCAAAAATGCGGCCATCACCGGAAGTTTGGTCATTACAGAGAATGACAATTTTTATAACCGATTGGTTTTCGTATTTCCTTCGGGTGAAGTTCAGTTTTACGACAAAAGACATTTGTTTACTTTGGCGGGAGAAGACGAAATTTATACTGCTGGTAAGCAAAAATTAATCGTAGAATATAAAGGCTGGAAAATTTGTCCGTTGATTTGTTATGATTTGCGTTTTCCTGTTTTTGCCAGAAACGTTGAGGAATATGATGTTTTGGTTTATGTTGCCAATTGGCCAAAAGCACGAATAAATGCCTGGGATTCTTTGCTTAAAGCACGTGCCATAGAAAATATGAGTTATACCATTGGAGTTAATCGCATCGGAGAAGACGACAACAAACATGAGTATAACGGACATTCCCAAGTCGTTAATTTCTTGGGGGATTACTTGATGGAACCAATAGAAACAAAAGGCGTTTTTATTGTCGAATTAAACAAAGCCGAATTGCTCCTTGCCAGAAAAAAGTTCAACTTCTTAAATGACCGGGATTCTTTTGTGCTAAAAGGGTGATGATTTAGCTTTCTTTTTCTCTGTTTCTTTAGGTTTTTTCTTTTTGGCTACTGCAGGGTCATAAGGAATGCTTAAGTCAAAACTTTCTTCCTGATCAAAATTAGCATGAAGGTTTATTTCCTTAGAGGAATAGATTATTTCTTCTGCTTGTCTTTTTTCAAGATAATTTCCAGTGTCCCATTGCTTGTTTTTATTGTCATCATAAATGGCCCGAAGTGTATATTTACTTGGCTCTAAGAGATTGAATTCAATTCTTGTTTTATCTTCGGTATAAGCACTTGCTTTAACGACATCTCCTTTTTCATCTGTCAACTGAATAATGACAGGGAAGCGATTTACGTTTTTCAAAGTCAGAAAAATATTCCCGGTATCTGTAAATTTTTGTGTGCTTACCTTAAAGGATAATGTATCATTTGTTTTTTCAAAAAAGTCGGTAAGTGCGCCCGGCATCATTTTCAAATGATATTTCTGTGACTCATCAGTTTTAAAATCAACGAATAATTGTTGGTTGAATTCGTCATATTCTGTAGTAAAAGGCACAGCAACCGAATCCTTATCGGTTAATTTCATTTTTGTTTTATCAAATTTAACCAAAGGAGTACTGGATTCCAAAGTAAAACGCTCTCTAAAAGCTAAGTTCCCAGCTTGAACAGCCTTTATATTTAAGGTGTCTTTTTTTTGATTTTTGATTTTAAAACCAAAAGTTTTTTCATATTTATCTTTTACCAGATGTAAAGAAAGCGAGTCCGTTTTTATCGGTTTATACCATACAAATAAGGAGTCTTTTTTGCTCATTTTTGTAACTATCGATGGTATGATTTCTTCTTTGTTTTTTAAGACAATTTTTGGGCTTTCTTCCTGCTTGTTTATTTTGCCTTCATAGCCCAAAATTAGTTTGTTCCCAGAGGCTTGCACAGGTTTTATGGCTTTAAAAGGCATTGTTTCCTTGAACAGTTCCATTTCAAAAACAGTGTCATTCGGAATCGTTACAATTCCTTTATTGAAGGCGATTTTGTCTGATTTTGGGTTGAATTTATTGTTTTTATTATTGTCTTTCAGAGCAATCAAATAATATTTACCTGCTTTTAAATTCTCCAATCGCCATGTTTTCAAACTATCCAAAGTGTTCGTAATGTAGCGTGGTCCCTCTTTATAAATAGTAGAATCATTGAACTTTTCATTTGCTTCATAAAGCATAATCGAGACAAAAGAGGCAACTTCTTTGTCGTAAGCATCTTTCACCCTGCCGCCAAGGGCTAATGAGTCTATATAATCTCCGGTAGAAAATATGTATTTGAATTGATTGTACGGATTTCCTTCATTATTGTCGGTAATACTCTGTCCAAAATTCAGGCTGTAAGTAGTATTGGGCTGCAAAGTATCGTTAATGGTAATAGTCAATTTTTTTGTGGCCGTTGTCGGAACGATTAACAGCTCATTCTTCATTGGTGGCGAAATAATCAATTGCTTGTTTAGGTCTTTGATTTTAATATTCTCGTCAAAAACAAGTCTGATTTTATTGCCTGTAAATTTTGTAGAATAATTTTCAGGGAAACTAGATACTAATACTGGTGGAATGGTGTCTTTTGCACCACCAGTAATGGCTCCTCTTTTGGCACAACTAATAAAAAAAAGCAAAAGCAAAAAAGGAATATATTTAAACAGTTTTTGTAACATAAAGTGCTGAAATTTGATTCTACAAAATAACGATTATATTTACTGTAATCGAAATATTTCACAAATTATTAGGAGCTATTTCCTGCTGTCCGCTGTATCTGTGGTCTTGAACCCCAAGACCACAGGATGCCGCTACCATCAGGGCTAGGGATTTACAGCAAATAACATAGTTTTGTTGAGAAAACAGTTGACTACATTTTCAGGCCATTTCTCGTGCGAATTCATTAAATTTGCAGTCAAAATAAATCTTCAATGAGCAATATCAGAATTACCAAACAATTTAATTTTGAAACCGGTCACGCTTTATACGGATACGACGGGAAATGTAAAAATGTACACGGCCATAGTTATAAATTATCGGTTACCGTTATTGGAAAGCCGATTACCGATCGAAGCAATGTGAAGTTTGGTATGGTCATTGATTTTTCTGATTTGAAAAAAATTGTAAAAGAAGAAATTGTCGATCAATTCGATCACGCCACTGTTTTTAATCAAACCACTCCGCATATAGAGTTGGCCAATGAATTAAAAGACCGTGGACATCATGTGATTTTAGTCGATTATCAGCCAACAAGCGAGAATATGGTAGTCGATTTTTCTCAAAGAATCATCCGCAGATTGCCTCAAAATATTCATCTTTTTTCGTTGAAATTGCAAGAAACCGAGTCTTCGTTTGCCGAATGGTTTGCAAGCGACAATCAATAATTTATACGTAGTTCATGCAATTTTCCAATAATAAAAAAATCTATTTTGCCTCCGATCAGCACTTTGGAGCACCAACACCGGAGTTGAGTTTTCCTCGTGAGCAAAAGTTTGTCGCTTGGCTGGACAAAGTAAAAGACGATGCCGAAGCGATATTTCTTTTGGGTGATTTATTTGATTTTTGGTTCGAATACAAAACCGTTGTTCCTAAAGGCTTTGTCCGTATTTTAGGGAAGTTGGCCGAAATTCGCGACAGTGGTATCCCTATTTATTTCTTTGTGGGAAATCATGATTTATGGATGGCCGACTATTTTGAAACCGAATTGAACATTCCTGTTTACCACGATAACAAAGAATTTACTTTTAACGATAAAACCTTTTTGATTGGTCATGGCGACGGAAAAGGTCCGGGAGATTTAGGATACAAACGCATGAAAAAAGTGTTTACCAATCCTCTTTCCAAGTGGCTTTTCAGATGGCTTCATCCTGATCTTGGTGTAAGATTGGCCCAATACCTTTCTGTTAAAAATAAACTTATCTCAGGTGCCGAAGACGTTAAATTCTTGGGCGAGGAAAAAGAATGGCTTATTCTTTATGCCAAAAGAAAACTGGAAACCAAACACTATAATTATTTTGTTTTTGGTCACCGTCATTTGCCAATGATAAAGCCAGTTGGAGAAAATTCCGATTATGTAAATCTGGGGGATTGGATCACCTATTTTACTTATGGAGTTTTTGATGGAGAAACTTTCGAGATTAAAAAGTTTGAATAAACCACATTGTTTTTAGTGTAACTCATTTTTCGGTATTTCATAAATAAAATAACGATGGCAACCGATAATCATAAATTAGATAATCCTGTTTGGTATTCAGTCTCCGAAACGCATAAGAATTTTGGAATTGATTTTGGAACCATAAAATTTTACCATCCAGATTATTGCCCTTTTGGGGGCTTAATTGTCGCAGAAAATACAGAAAATCACATTTCGGAATATGCGAAACTCGTCAATAATTTTCATATTATCGGAAACAAACCAACTGTTCCGGATAATTTGAAATTGGACCATGAATTAATCTGTCTTCAAATGATTATTCATGAAAGAATTGAGGGAGAAAACAAAGATCAGATTGTGAAATTAGATGAGAATCATCTAGATGATTTATTAGGATTGGTCAAAATAGTTTATCCTGAGTATTTCAAAAAGAAGACTTCCTATTTGGGTAATTATTACGGAATTTATAAAAATAACCAGCTCGTTGCCGTAACGGGGGAACGAATGCAAATGGATGAATTTACAGAAGTAAGCGCTGTAATCACACATCCAGAGCATACTGGAAAAGGTTATGCGAAGCAATTAGTCGCTCATACCGTTAATGCAATTTTGAAACAAAACAAAACTCCGTTCTTGCATGTTGCCGAATCCAATATAGGAGCAATCAAATTGTATGAAAAACTAGGTTTTCAAACTAGAGCAAAAATTAGTGTTTGGAATATTGTCCAAAAATAACAGTGAAACTATTTGCTGTTTTCCGCTTTTGGATAGATCGCTATTTTATGGGTTCTTAAAATATAATTGGACATTTCTGCATTATTTGAAAGCTGAAAACGAATAGCATTCGATGATTGTTTCTGCATATGGCATTCCACACAATTATTGGCCAGTAATGAGGCTGGCATCGTTTTAAGAGTAGATTCGGTGTGTTTGATCTCTTGATGACAGGAGAGGCAAATTTTAGAATAGGAAGTTAGGTTTTGCGATGCATTTTCATGTGGATTGTGACAGGTAATGCAATCCATTTTTTCGCTTTTGATAAAGCATTTGCTTTGTGCCAATAATCGATATTGATTTCCGTGTACATCAAAATTGGCTGTACTATTAGGGTCACTCAGGCTTCTCATATAATCCGAAAGTTTATCGCCGGGTTTAAATTCGAAACGTGATTTTATTTTTATACCATCATTTCCAGCGTGACAAAGAGCACAAGCGTCAAGCTTTTGTTGTCGACTTAGCGATTGGTAAGAGACAATGTAGTTTGCTATTTTTACATTTGGATTTTTCAGATGAAATTCGGCATGTTTTTTGGCTGGTCCATGACAACGCTCACAGTCAATTCCGTAAACGATCGTTTTTTTATTGACAATATCTTCAGCGTCCATCGTAAGAAAATTGTTTTCGCTGGAACTTTGATTTACAGTTCTGCTGCTTATGTTTGAGCTGTGACAGGCATAACAATCTTTAACAACTTTTCGATCGAAATACGGTTTGTCTGCCGGAAAACCTGGACTCGTTGCCCAGCTTTTTACTGATGTGTAATAGGAAAGCGGTAATTCGTAGGTATTATTGTTTCGCCAATAGACAGAAGTTTGTGCATGTTTGCTGCCAAAAACAATTTCAAATCGATGTGCAGCAACTTCTTTACCATTTTTGTAAAGAACCTGATAAAGGCTGTCGTTGCGTTCCTCGATTGCTAATTTGGTGCTTTTGTCATAAACAAAAATATTTTTTCCTTTGCTTAAAGCGCCTAAAATATTTTCAGGAATGGCTGGTGCGGTCGCTTTGAAATGCGAGCTGTGAAAAGTTGATTCAGATTGTGTTTGATGACATTGTACACAACTTTCGGATCCTGCATAATCAGTTCCTCGGGGATCAATATATTCTTCAGTTTTATTAGTGCAACTTGTAAAAAAAGTTATAAAAACTGCAATCGCAAAAAGTAATTTTGTTTTTCCCATTGCAGTAAATATACTTTTTTTTTGAATAAATCAGAAGAAAACTACTACTCGTGTTTTTCGTGGTCTTCCATGTCTTTTTGTAAATCTAATGTTCTAAATCCAGGTAGTTTTAATCCTGTAAAAATTACAACAAGCAGTGTCATACTTCCTCCAAAAACAACTGCCGAAACTGTTCCCATAAGTTTTGCGGTCAAGCCACTTTCGAACGCGCCTAATTCATTAGATGAACCAACAAATATTGAATTTACTGCCGATACACGGCCACGCATATGATCCGGAGTTTTGAGCTGTAAAATTGTTTGACGGATTACCACTGAAAAACCATCGGTGACGCCACTCATAAATAAAGCAAAAACGGATAACCAAAACCATGTTGAAAGGCCAAAAACAATAATGCAAATACCAAAACCAAAAATAGCGGCTAAAAGCTTAATTCCCGCATTTTTATAAAAAGGTAAATGAGTAGAAACGAACATGGTTAACAAAGCACCTACTGCCGGAGCAGCTCTTAAAATACCAAAACCTTCGGGGCCTACTTTTAGAATGTCTTGTGCAAAAATGGGAAGCAACGCGACAGCACCTCCAAAAAGAACCGCGACCATGTCTAGTGTTAAAGCTCCCAAAATGGATTTATTGGTAAAAACAAATTTCACGCCTTCCTTTAAACTTTCCATTACCGGTTCTCCGATTTTTGTGTTTAAAATAGGCTTTTTGGAAATTTGTGTCAGAATCAATAATGCAAAAACGGAACAGGCAAAAATGGAACACATCGACCAATGAACCCCAATCCAAGTTATCGAAAATCCCGCTACAGCAGGTCCTGCTACAGAACCAATCTGCCAAACCGAACTGCTCCAAGTTGCTGCATTTGGATAAACTTTTTTAGGAACAATCAGCGATAAAAGAGAAAATATTGTTGGGCCAAGAAACGATCTAACCAATCCACCTAAAAAAACCAGAAAATAAATGGAATACAAAACGGTATTTGTTGACCAACCGCTTACAACTTTTGGCCAAGTCAGTAAAAACAATCCAAAACTTATTATTGAAAATCCTAGAATGCATTTAACAAGCATCCCTTTTTTTTCTTTTTGATCTACAATATGACCGGCAAATAACGCCATTGCAATGGCAGGAATCACTTCCATTAATCCAATTATTCCTAAAGAAAGTGCGCTTTTGGTTAAACTATATACCTCCCATTCTATGATGATGAATTGCATTGACCAGGCAAAAACCATAGCAAACCGCAATAATAAAAACACGTTAAATTCTGTATAACGCAAGGCAGCATATGGATCTTTTGTTTTTTTACTCATAATTTTTATTTAATGTCTTTTAATCGTAATTGAATGCTTACTTTGTCATTCCATTCATTTTCATCGATGCAATATACGGCTTCAAATTCTTTTTGATCAGAGATTAACTCTTTTTTATGTCCTAGGCCAAAGCCAATGGCAGCAAGGCCTTCGGAGTTATTTTGTTTTACGAATAACTTTAAATGCTCATCCTCAGAGCCAAGCGTTTTCGCATAACCTGTATCTTTTATTTTTTTGGTTAAAAAAATGGGAGTCATGTTTAATGGACCAAAAGGTTCAAATTGTTTCAGGATCCGAATTAACTTTGGAGTGATGTTTTCAAAATCAATTTCGGCATCTACAGATATTTCCGGAATTAACTGATCAGGATGAATGGTTTCCTGAACTGTTTTTTCAAATGCATTTTTGAAGATCTGATAATTTTCTTCCTTCAAAGTCATTCCAGCAGCATACATGTGTCCTCCAAATTGTTCCAGATGTTCCGAACAGGCTTCAAGCGCATTATAAACATCAAATCCTTTTACAGATCGAGCTGAAGCAGCATATTTGTCGCCACTTTTTGTAAAAACTAATGTAGGGCGATAATAGGTTTCAATCAATCGGGAAGCCACGATTCCAATAACTCCTTTGTGCCAATCTTCTTGAAAAACTACCGATGTAAAGTTGTTTTCTTCTTGATTTTGGGTAATTTGTTGGAGCGCTTCTTTGGTAATTTGTTTGTCCAGATCTTTTCGGTCAGAATTGTATTGTTCAATTTCAGAGGCAAATTGTTGTGCTTGCTCAAAATCAAATTCTGACAACAATTCGACGGCATGATTACCGTGTTTGATACGTCCCGCAGCATTGATTCGCGGAGCAATGATAAACACCACATCAGTAATGTCGAGCGTTTTCTTTTTTATCTGGTGTACCAATGCTTTAATTCCAGGTCTCGGCTGGGCATTGATTACTTGTAATCCGAAATAAGCCAAAACACGGTTTTCGCCAGTTAAGGGTACAATGTCGGCAGCAATTGCTATGGCTACTAAATCAAGATACGGAACCAAATCTTCGATAGTTTGGTTTCTGTTGGTTCCTAAAGCCTGAATAAGTTTAAAACCGACTCCGCAACCGCATAATTCGTCATAAGGGTAGCTGCAATCTTCTCGTTTTGGATCTAGAACCGCAACGGCTTCGGGTATAATTTCCCCTGGTCTGTGGTGGTCACAAACGATGAAATCAATGTTTCGCTCTTTTGCGTAAGCGATATGATCTATGGATTTTATACCACAATCCAGGGCAATAATGAGTGAGAATCCGTTATCGTCGGCAAAATCAATTCCTGCGTACGAAATGCCATAACCTTCATTGTAACGATCAGGAATATAGGTCGCTATGTTGGGATAAAAGCTTTTTAAATAGGAAGAAACAAGTGATACTGCGGTTGTGCCGTCAACATCATAATCCCCAAATATGAGGATGTTTTCCTGATTTGCAATAGCATTTTGAATGCGCGCGACGGCTTTGTCCATGTCCTTCATTAGGTAAGGATCATGCAAATCGTCCAAACTTGGCCTGAAAAAAAGTCTGGCTTGTTCAAAAGTTTCAATGCCCCTTTGAATTAACAAAGTAGCAATAAATTCTTCTGCATTCAAAGCTTGAGCTAAGTGCTTTATTTTTTCTTCAGCAGGTTTTGGCTTTAGTGTCCAACGCATTGGATTTTTGATTTTAGATTAACGATTTTAGATTTCTGAAATCTAAAATTTTAAATAAATTATTTCAATTCCAAAGCTTCACCTTCAAATTGAATTCCGTCCCAGCCTGTTTTCATGAAGTTGCGAATGTTTTGATGGTTAGTTCCATTTGGATCCCCTAAAACTTCTTCAAAATAATAAGCTCCAAAACAAGCTAATGTTTCGTCAACGGATAATTTTTGTAATTGTGCGAAAGCAAATAATTTACAAGAACCTGAATTAGTTCCTGCTGCATTATGTGTATCCCCGTTTTGAAAGGCGGTAGGGATAAAATTGTAATTTTCTTCTATTGTATCAATTGTTTCAGCAAATGTGTTAGCTGTTGGGTTTTGTCTTAATTTGTCTAAAAAGTTATTGATTGTCATATTTATGTATTTATTCTTCTTTTTGAAATTTGTTTTTCTTGGCTTCTTTTACAATTGTTTTTCCGGCAACGATAACAACAATTTCGCCACGAGGGGCAGTTTTTTCGAAGTGGGTTAAGACTTCTTTTGCCGTACCGCGTCTATTTTCTTCATGTAGTTTTGATAATTCTCGGCAAACGCAAATTTGTCGGTCTTCACCAAAATAAGTGATAAACTCGGCTAAAGTTTTGACCAATTTATGTGGGGAAACATACAGAATCATTGTTCGGGTTTCCTCGGCAAGTTCCAAATAACGGGTTTGTCTTCCTTTTTTTTCAGGAAGAAAACCTTCAAAAACGAATTTGTCATTGGGTAAACCACTGTTCACTAAAGCAGGTACAAAAGCTGTTGCGCCGGGCAGGCATTCTACTGCAATTCCGTTTTCGATACAGGCTCTGGTTAATAAAAACCCAGGATCTGAAATCGCTGGTGTTCCCGCATCCGAAATCAAAGCAATGTTTTCACCGGCTTTTAATCTGGAAATTATATTCTCAGTGGTTTTGTGTTCGTTATGCATATGATGACTGTGCATATGTGTGCCAATCTCAAAATGCTTGAGCAGTTTACCGCTCGTTCTGGTGTCTTCGGCCAGAATTAAATCTACTTCTTTAAGAATCCTAATGGCTCGAAAAGTCATGTCTTCGAGGTTGCCGATAGGAGTTGGTACGATATATAATTTTGACATTTTTTAAATTAAAAACAATTTGTGGTTACTTGACAATTATATCCATAAGTATTAATTAAATTTTTAACATATTCAAGTTCAGTTGGGTTACAACAAATTGAATTTAAATTTGGATTTAAATAAAATGAATATCTGATCGTTGAGCCATTACCAGTACCAATAGTTTTAACAATCAAGTATTCTAATTTATTTGAATAGCAATCTAAATTCGTTAATAGGGGGCAATCACGCGTATCTAAAGTTTTTAATTGGTTAAAAGAACAGTCAATATTGTTTAGTTCTTTTAATCCTTTTAGATTCAATGATGATAATTGGTTTCCATTGCATTTAAGGGAATTCATTTTTGTGCAATTATCAAGTATTAATTCTGTTAATGCATTATGATCGCAATCTAACCATCCTAGATTTGTACAATTGGAACTATTTAATTTAGTTATTTTATTTGAACTGCATTGTAAATTATGAATGATTTTTAAGTCGCTAATGTCTAATGAAGTTAATGAATTATTATTCACACTTAAATTTTCCAAATTAGCTAAATGTTTTACTGATAGAGTGGTTAATAAATTATTGTCACCAGTTATATATTTTATTTTATCTGAATTCTCAATGTTTAGGTCACTAATTTTATTATTTTCAAATCGTACTATTTCTAATTTTGGTAATGATTTCAAATTTAGAGATGTTAATTGATTGCCATAGCATAAAAGTTCTTGCAGATTGTTTAAACCTTGTACGTTTAAATTTGTGATTTTATTAGAATGGCAATATAAAATTTCTAATTTTTTAAAACTAGAAACATCTATGCTGCCAATACTGTTATAACCACAGTATAATCTTTCAAGATTTGGAAATGATTGTAAACCTTCTAAATTCGTAATATTTGCACTTTGAAGATCTAAAGCACTAACATTTTCGGCTTCACAAACTTGAATAATCCCGTCATCATTTGTATCAATTTTAAATTGAAAACCTTGTAAATTTGTGGCTATAGAGTTAATATCATTTTTTGATGATAACAGTTTTGCTTTAAAATTGGCGTCAGGTATGTTAACTATTTGTTTGCAATCTGGATCGGTGCTTATGTTTTTAGATTCATCTTCGTTTGAATTAGAACACCCGGAGATTATTAAACTAAAACAGCATAAGAAATAAATAAGTGGTTTGATGCTCATTCTTAAGGTAAATTTGGGTTTGAAATGCGATATAATAAATAGGTTAAGAAAGGATTAAAACGAAAGGAATTTTTTCTCAATGATTTCCATAAAGCGTGCTTCATACTCATCTTTTCCTTCCCAATTATTGTAATCTGGTTTTACCATTTCGTCAATAAATGTTTTGGTTTCCAGATAAGTATCAAACGTGATAAGTTGACTTATAACACGGTTGTAATCCTCATTATTGCCACCAAAAAGATGTTTTACAAAAGCAATCCTGTCGTTGAGTCCAATATTGATTTCTTTGGCTAGTTTATCATTTAAGGTAACTGTTTTGGGCTCTGTTTTTTCGGGCTCCGTTTGAGGGGCATTCGAAGTGGTTTCTTCTGGAATGTCAAAAGAAGAAGGAACGGGTGGGTTGGAATCAGCTTCTTGCTTTTTACCTGTAGGTGGAACTTTCACAAAATCAGGATCAGTATAATGACCACCAAGTAAGTCATCAAAAGAGATTTGGACAGCTTCTTTTTTCTTTGGGGTTTCAGGTTTAGTAGGTTCTATCGGTTGAATTTCTGTTTCGTCCAAAGAGAATAAAGGTTTTTCAACAGGTGCTTCTTCTGCAGTTTCTAAAGTTTCTAAAGTGTTTGAAGTTGGAATTTCTTCTTCAGCGATTGCTGAGATTTCTTCTTCTTTAGATTCTTCAACAACCGGAATGATTTCTTTTTCCTCAACAGCTTCAACTACAGAATCTTCTTCTGACATTGGGTCTGTAATTGCAGCAGGTTTTTGAAATTCGGGAACAGAAATAGTTTCGAAAAACTCCTTCATTTTTTCTACAACTTCGGCTTGGCCAATAGTAGGTTTTGGTTCTCCAAAATAATTTTCAACAAATCGTAAAACGGCTAATTTTTCATATAATTTCTGTGTTTCCAGATAAAGCTGGTTGATATCAGATTTATCTTTTAATTGTAAAATTCTATGAGCAATGCTAATTAAGTCGGCTTCCAATTTTTTCTTCATGGCTTCTGAAATTATGATGAATATGGCTTTTTTATGATAGTGTTCTTGTTTGTAATGATTTAGCGGGATAAGCTTCTTTTTTTCTATTTATTATCGAAATAAGACCTGTCCAATCTCTGAATTGGCAAAAATTATCTACTTTTGAAACGAGGTAAAATAGAAGTTTACCCAGACAATTTATTACGGATACAAAGTAATAAAAACTATTCATTTTTTAAGCTAGAAAAAAATAAAATGTTTCTCGAAAACACAGTAAATCATAAAGAGCAATTTGGATGGATTGAAGTCATTTGCGGCTCCATGTTTTCGGGAAAAACCGAAGAACTCATCCGAAGGTTAAGACGGGCACAGTTTGCCAAACAACGAGTAGAAATCTTTAAACCTGCTATCGATACCCGTTATCATGAGGAAATGGTAGTGTCACATGACAGCAACGAAATTCGTTCAACACCGGTTCCCGCAGCTGCCAATATCGCTATTTTGGCACAAGGTTGTGATGTGATCGGGATTGATGAAGCCCAGTTTTTTGATGACGAAATCGTGACGGTTTGTAATGATCTTGCCAACCAGGGAATTCGCGTCATTGTTGCTGGTTTGGATATGGATTTCAAAGGCAACCCTTTCGGGCCTATGCCTGCGCTTATGGCTACAGCCGAGTATGTGACCAAAGTACATGCGGTGTGTACACGAACCGGGAACCTAGCGAATTACAGTTTTCGAAAAACAGACAACGACAAACTCGTTATGCTGGGTGAGACTGAAGAATACGAGCCTTTGAGCCGTGCGGCCTATTTTCACGCCATGCGAAAAGATGAAAAAAATGACGAGAATAAAAAATTTAAATAAAACTCAAGATTGAATTTAAATATTTCAAATATTGAAAGTGTTCTCCAATCAAAATGGGATAGAAATCCTGATGGAGAGACTATAGACACTGTTTCTATAGACAGCCGTTCTTTGCAAAACAATGAGAAAACACTTTTTTTTGCATTGGTTGGAACCAATAATGATGCCCATAAATATATCAGGGATTTAATTGGCAAGGGAGTTCGCCATTTTGTGGTAACCCATATTCCTGATGGTCTTGAGGGAAAAGCCAATTTTTTGGTTGTCAATAATACGCTGGAAGCTTTACAACAATTTGCAGCTTATTACCGAAGCCTTTTTTCGTTTCCGATTATTGGAGTAACGGGAAGTAATGGCAAAACTATTGTAAAAGAATGGCTCAATTTCCTGTTGAGTCCCGACTATAATATCATCCGAAGTCCTAAAAGTTATAATTCCCAAGTGGGAGTTCCTTTGTCGGTGATTGCTATCAATGAACAACATAACTTAGGGATTTTTGAAGCCGGGATTTCGACGGTTTCGGAAATGGACAAACTAGAGAAAATCATTCGGCCAACGATCGGAATCCTGACTAATATTGGTTCTGCCCACGATGAAGGCTTTGAAAATTTGGATGAAAAAATCAAGGAAAAAATGTTGCTTTTCCAACATTCGGAAGTAGTGATTTATCAAAAAAATAATAGTGTAGAACAACATATTCTTCCAAATACAAAAGCGATTTCATGGTCTTTTACAGATGAAACTGCTACTGTTTTTATTGCCAAAAAAGAACATACACACGACCATTCACTTATTGAATATACATGCAAAGGGAATGTTTCGGCCTTGGAAATCCCTTTTGTTGACGATGCTTCGGTCGAAAATGTGATTTCCTGTCTTTTAGTTTTGTTGTATTTGGAATACGATGCCAAAACGATTCAAAGCCGAATCGAATTATTGTTTCCGATTGAAATGCGTTTGAAAGTGAAAAAGGGAATCAATAATTGTAGCCTTATCGATGACAGTTACAGTTCCGATTTTCAGTCTTTGAAAATTGCATTGGATTTTCTCGAAAGTCAAAAACAGCATCAGAAGAAGACAGTAATTCTTTCAGATATTTTTCAAAGCGGATTATCTAATGAAGCTTTGTATTCTAAAGTGGCCGAGTTGATTATTTCCAATAATATTAACCGTGTTATCGGAATTGGCGAAACGATTTCTACTTTGAAAACAAAACTTCCGAATGCTTTATTTTTTAAAGATAGCAATGAATTTTTGGCGCAATTGGAGCAGTTGAATTTCGAAAACGAAACTATTTTAATAAAAGGAGCGAGGTCTTTCCAATTTGAAGAAATCGTGGCGGCATTTGCAGAGAAAACACATGAGACTGTACTCGAAATCAATCTGAATGCAATAAGTCATAACTTTAATTTCTTTAAATCAAAACTAAAACCAACGACCAAAATGATGGCGATGGTTAAAGCTTTTGGTTATGGAAGCGGTGGGTTTGAAATTGCAAAATTGCTCGAACATCACAAATTGGATTATTTGGGTGTGGCTTTCGCCGATGAGGGAATTTCGCTGAAAACCGCGGGAATCAAATTGCCGATTATGGTTTTGAATCCTGAGAATACCAGTTTTCCTGCTATTATTCAGCATCAGTTGGAACCAGAAATTTATAGTCTGAAAGGATTGAATGCTTTCCTGAAAATTGCTGAACAGAAAAAATTAAAAGACTTTCCTATTCATATAAAAATGGATACCGGAATGCATCGTTTGGGTTTTGAATTAAACACGATTGATGATTTAATTGTTACTTTGAAAGGAAACCAAACGGTTAAAGTGAAGAGCATTCTGTCCCATTTGGCTACCAGTGATGACCCACAACAGAAAGATTTTGTTCTATATCAAATTGGGTTATTCGAAAAATTATCTTCGAAATTAATGAATGAATTGGGGATTAGTCCTATCCGCCATATTTTGAATACATCCGGTATCAGTAATTTTCCTGAGGCGCAATACGATATGGTTCGTTTGGGAATTGGTTTGTATGGTGTTTCCAATGATTCGGAGGAGCAAAAATACCTTGAAAACGTTGGAACGTTAAAATCGATTATTTCCCAAATCAGGACAATTCAGCCAGGCGAAAGCGTGGGCTACGGCAGACGGTTTATGGCGGAGAGAGAATCTAAAATAGCTACGATCCCGATTGGTTATGCTGACGGAATTTCGAGACATTGGGGGAATGGTGTTGGATTTGTAACCATTAAAAATATAAAAGCACCTGTTCTTGGAAGCGTTTGCATGGATATGTTAATGGCCGATGTGACTGATATTGACTGCAAAGAAGGAGATTCGGTGGTGATTTTTGGCGAAAGCCCGACGGTAACCTATATGGCCGAACAACTGAAAACAATTCCTTATGAAATTCTTACTAGTATTTCGCAAAGAGTTAAGAGGGTTTTTTATAGGGAATAATGTTGTTTTTTGTAAAAGATTAACTATATTCGTTACATTATAAACTAACCAAAATCAAAACATTATGGGATTTATGAGTGATTTCAAAGCCTTTTTGATGAAAGGCGAAATAGTGAATTTGGCTACAGCGGTAATTGTTGGGGGTGCATTCGGAAAAATTGTAACCTCTTTTACAAATGACGTCTTAATGCCGCCAATTGGATTATTATTAGGAAAAGTTGATTTTAAAAACCTGAAAATTGTGCTTCAGGAAGGCATTCCCGCAGTTATGGAGAATGGTGCCGAAAAAGCGCCAGCCGTAGCAGAAGTTGCGATTAACTATGGTTCTTTTATTCAAACCGTTTTTGATTTTGTGATTATTGGTTTTTGTATTTTTATGGTATTAAAAGCCTATGAAAAAACCAAAAAACAAGAAGCAGTGGTTGAAGCTCCTCCAGCAGGGCCAACACAGGAAGAATTACTTGCCGAAATCAGGGATTTATTGAAAAAGTAACTCCTAAGATTCTAAGTCACTAAGTTTTAAGAAGAACACTTAGCAGTTTAGTCTCTCAGTAACTTAGTAACTCAGGAAACATACCGCTTTGCACTATATATTCTAACTAAACCACCTTATAAACGGGTGGTTCTTTTTTTAAGATACTAAGTTTTTAAGTTACTTGGTAAAAACCTAGAATTTCAGGAACTTAAAAACACTTGTTTAATTTATAACAATTTGTTAATTTTTGTGAACCCCCTTGTTTCTTTTTGAAGATTACATACTTTTGTAAAAAAAATAAATAGACTATAAAATATATACAATGAGAATAGCAGTTGTAGGAGCTACCGGAATGGTTGGCGAAATAATGTTGAAAGTATTGGCGGAAAGAAACTTTCCTGTAACAGAATTAATCCCAGTTGCATCTGAGAAATCAGTTGGGAAAGAAATCGAATTCAAAGGGAAAAAATATAAAGTGGTTGGTCTTCAAACTGCAGTTGACTTGAAAGCTGACATCGCTTTGTTCTCTGCCGGTGGAGGAACATCACTAGAATGGGCTCCTAAATTTGCGGAAGCGGGAACTACCGTTATTGACAATTCATCTGCATGGAGAATGGATCCTACCAAAAAATTGGTTGTTCCTGAAATCAATGCCAATCAATTGACAAAAGAGGATAAAATTATTGCCAACCCAAACTGTTCGACTATCCAAATGGTATTGGCTTTGGCTCCATTGCATGAAAAATATAACATAAAACGTGTAATCGTTTCTACTTACCAATCTATTACAGGAACGGGTGTAAAAGCGGTTCAACAATTTGAAAACGAAGTGGCCGGAGTAAAAGGCGACATGGTTTATAAATACGAAATCAACCGTAACTGTATCCCGCAATGTGATGTTTTTGAAGATAACGGATACACTAAAGAAGAGATGAAATTGGTTAAAGAAACCAAAAAAATCTTAAGTGACGATTCTATCAAAGTAACGGCTACCGCTGTGCGTGTACCGGTTGTTGGTGGACATAGTGAAGCTGTGAATGTGGAATTCAGCAATGATTTTGACGTTAACGAAGTTAGAACTATTTTGAGTCAAACTGATGGAGTGGTGGTTCAGGATAATTTAGACACTTTCACTTACCCAATGCCAAAATATGCCGAAGGTAAAAATGAAGTTTTTGTTGGTAGAATCCGTCGTGACGAAAGCCAGGCAAATACTTTAAATATGTGGATTGTTGCTGATAACTTGAGAAAAGGCGCAGCTACAAACACTATTCAAATTGCAGAATATTTAATTGCTGCAAAATTGGTTTAATCCATTTTACTATTATATAAATCCGATTGACTTTAAAATAATATAAAGTTAATCGGATTTTTTCTATTCTATGATTACCTTTGTACCGGATGAAAAAAAGGATTGTCATATTAAATTTTTTCTGGGCATTTGCGGTATTGTTCGCAATGCTGTTCCAAACTGCGCATACTTATCAGCATTTGGCGCAACAGCTTTCGGAAAAAAAATGTCATCATACCTATTCGTCTAAACACGAAATTACCCATCAGCATCATAATTTAGAACATTGCTTTGTTTGTGATTTTAAAATAAGTAGCTTTATTTATTCTGAAATTGCTTCCTATGAATTTCGAGATGCTGCTATAAACTCCGGATATACTTTTTTTAAATCCAGAGAAATTACCGAATTCTTTAAAGGGAGCCTTTTTGCACTTCGGGCACCTCCTGTTTTTATTGCTTTTTTATAGAGTTTGAAATTTACATTTATTTAAAAAATAAACATGTAAGTTTCTAGATGAATTTTTGATTCACAAATAAATTATGTAAAAATATTTCTTTCATTTCTCCCTTTCCTTTGGAGAGGGTTGGGGTGAGGAACAATAAAATCATTTTAAATGAAAAGATATATAGTTGCCCTATTTTTGGGGCTTACCGCCTTTTTGCAGGCACAAAATTCCATAACCGGAAAAGTAATCGATTCCAAAAACAATCCATTGGCAGGCGTTATCGTCGATGCCTCCGATTTGCATAAATCAACAAAAACAGACGAAAAAGGAGTTTATACTTTGACCGCACTTCCGAACGGTAATTTAACTTTAGTGTTTTCATCCGTGGGGTTTGCGACCCAAAATAAAAAGATCGAAAAAGTCCAAAACACGCAGACACTTGATGTTGTTATGGAAGAATTGGCCTTTCAGATGGATGAGGTTATTGTCTCCACGCCATTTTCCAAATTGCAATCCCAAAACGTAATGAAAATTGACCGCGAAAGCGTTAAAACAATGCAGGAAAAGGGGAGTGCCACCTTGATTGAAGGATTGGCAACCATTCCGGGAGTTTCACAAGTTTCTACAGGAACTTCTATAGGTAAACCAGTAATCCGCGGATTGAGCGGGAACAGGGTTTTGGTATATACACAGGGAATCCGATTGGAGAACCAACAATTTGGAGATGAACACGGACTTGGACTCAACGACGCCGGAGTGGAAAATGTTGAGGTTATAAAAGGTCCGGCTTCCTTGCTTTACGGTTCGGATGCGCTAGGTGGGGTTTTGTTTTTTAATCCCGAAAAATTTGCCTTGGCGAATACTTTTCAGGGCGATTTTGGAGAACGAATGTTTTCGAATACGCTCGGAAGCAGTACAACTTTAGGTTTGAAAACATCCACTGATAATTGGAAGTATTTGATACGTGGCTCTTACAACACCCAATCCGATTATAAAATTCCCGATGGTGACCGTGTGACCAACACCCGTTTTCAGGAAATGGATTTCAAGGCCGGATTAGGGTACAGCAACGCCAAATTTTCGAGTGTGTTGCGATACAATTACAACAATCTTGATATGGGAATTCCGGAGGATGGAATCGCTGATCAAACCACTTCCAAAAAAACAGCTTTTCCTAAACAAGGGGTTTACAATAATTTATTCTCCTTGAACAACACCCTGTTTTTTACCGATTCCAAATTGGATGTGAATTTGGGTTATATCCGAAATGACAGAAACGAATTTGAAGACAGTGATGTTGCGGTTTTGCACATGATTTTAAACACGTTTGACTATAATGTCAAATATTATCTTCCTAAACTAGGGAAAGTTGAAACCATATTTGGAATACAGGGAATGTCTCAAGAAAATAGAAATCTCGGAGAAGAATATTTAATTCCAAATGCAACAACGAATGACTTTGGCGTTTTTGGAACTGGGATTTATAATTGGGGAGAAAGTTCGATTCAGGGAGGACTTCGTTTTGATTACCGACATTTAGTTTCCGAAGAATATGGAATCGTTGGGGATGAAGGTTATTTTGAAGCACTTGATAAAAATTATGACAGTTTCAACGCTTCATTGGGTTACAAAACCAATTTTGCCAAGGATTTATCTTTCCGATTGAATACGGCAACGGGTTTTAGGGCTCCGAATTTGGCCGAGCTTTCGTCCAACGGAGTTCACGAAGGAACTTTTCGTTATGAAATAGGAAACGCAGATTTAAAAACCGAACAAAATTTGCAAACCGATTTGGATTTGGAATACAAAAGCACCCATTTTGAGTTTAGTGTAAGCGGTTTTTATAATCATATCAACGATTATATTTATTCGTCACCAACCGGAGCAGAAATTGATGGATTCAAGGTTTATGATTACATCCAGAATAATGCCAATTTGTATGGAGGAGAATTAGCTTTGCACATTCACCCGCATCCATTGGATTGGTTGCATATCGAATCTAGTTTTGAAACCGTTACGGGAAAATTGCAGGATGGTGGTTACTTGCCACAAATCCCTGCCAACAATTGGGACAATACCATAAAAACCGATTTTAAGATTAGCAATTGGCTTGAAGATGCATTTGCTACTTTGAATGTTTCGACAACTTTCAGTCAGGACAAAGTAAGCGGTTATGATATTTCTTCAGATGGTTATACGTTGTTTAATATGGGGTTTGGCGGTAAGGTGAAATTGGGCGAAACAGCTTTTGATATCAATTTGAATGGTAATAACTTGCTCAATAAAACCTATATTCCGCATTTGTCACGATTGGCGACTTCGGGGATCCCCAATTTGGGAAGGAATTTTGTTTTGGGAGCTTCTTTTAAATTCTAAGAATAAATAAAAAAACAAACCCCAATGGCAAACTGCTATTGGGGTTTCATTTTAATATTCCACTTTTCCGATATGCTTCATAATCCGGACAATTTTTGTCTTTCGGTTATTGATGTAGGAGGATGAGCTTGTGGCTTTGTATTTTCTTGGGTTGGGTAAAATGGCGGCGATTCCTGCAGCTTGTTGTAGGGTCAAACTTGAAGCGTCCCGGCGGTACCAGTGTTCGGTCGCGGCATATGCGCCATAAACGCCGTCACCCATTTCAATGCTGTTGAGGTAAACTTCCATGATGCGTTTTTTGCCCCAAATAATTTCTATTAAAACGGTGAAATAAGCTTCCAGGCCTTTTCGGAGGTAACTTCGGCCTTGCCAAAGAAAAACATTTTTGGCGGTTTGTTGTGAAATGGTGCTTCCGCCTTTTATTTTTCGACCTCTTTCATTGCTTTTGTAGGCTTTTTGCATCGCGATAAAATCAAAGCCGTTGTGGGTTAAGAAAGTTCCGTCTTCACTGGCAATTACTGCTTTTTGAAGGTTCATGGAAATTTTATCGATAGGCTCCCAATTGTGACTGAAATAAATTTCTTTTCCAGCAGCTTTGTTTTCAAAATAGCGGATTACCATCAAAGGAGTGAACGGAACAGGTACAAATTTGAAAAGCACCACAAGTGCAACTGAAATCCCAAAAAACCACAGCAGTGCTTTTAGAAGAAACCATTTTATTTTGGCTCCAAAACTTTTGGATTGCTTTTTGGAGGGTTTTTTAGTTGTTTTTTTGGGAGTTATTTTGGTTGCCATTTTTTATGTTAAATCTGCTAATTCGGTTCCTATTAAACTGCCAATTGCTACTCCCATTCCGCCAAGGCGAACGCCACAATACACGTTTTCAGAGAGTTGAGAAACAATCGGTTTTTTGCTGTTTCCAATGCCCATAATCCCACTCCAGCGGTGTTCAATTCGGACATACTGATTGGGCAAAATTACTTTTTTTAATAAGTCTTCCAATTTTTTTTGCACAATTTCTGTCTCACCAAATTCGGTTGTTGTTTCGGTTTCAAAGTCTAAATTCCTGCCGCCTCCAAGAAGAATTCGGTTATCAATATTCCTGAAATAATAATAACCTCTGTCCAAATGGAAAGTTCCTTTTATGTCCAGATTTGGGATGGGTTCTGTAATTAAAACCTGTGCCCTTGCTGGTTTTACACCGCCTTTGGTTAGTGAATTGGAAAAGCCATTGGTTGCAAATAATAATTTTTTGGTAGTAAAACTAAAATCGCCCAGTGCTACTTCAACGCAATTTTCGTTATCTAAAAAAGAGGTAACGGTTTGCTGGTTCAGTATTAAAATATCTTTCTCAACTGCTTTTTTCAGAAGTGCCTGCATCATGTTTCCAGTATCTATTTGGGCTTCAAAAGGATTGAAAATCAAATATTCGTTAACGTCTCCAAAACCAAAACGATCTACTTCTTTGGCAAATACATCGCTTTTGAACATTGGTTTTAAGATTTCATTGATGAAAGGCAACTTATTTAAACATTCAGAAAAACTGCTGTCGTCGTCATTCAAAAATAATTCATAGCCGCCGTATGGTTTGAAATCGATGGTGCTGTCGCCAAGGTGTTTTCTCAATAGTTGAAGCCCATTCCATCTTTTATGGATGAGTTGGATAACGTCTTCCTCGGTATGTGTTTTTAAATCTTCGATGATTTCAGAAATACTCCCAAAGCAGGCAAATCCGGCATTTTTGGTGCTGGCTCCTTGTGGTAACATTCCTTTTTCGAGTATAAGTATTTTGCTGTCAGGGTATTTTTCGCGTAAGCGTAAGCCTGTATGCAAACCTACAATTCCGCTTCCTACGATGGTAAAATCAATATTTGTAAACCAATTTTTTAATTCCCAATAGCTTAGCTGCATTTGACCTTTTTTTTATAAAATTAAATAAAATTTCCAGTTTTTGACTCTTACATTTTGGTAATGTTGGGTGTAAAAATATTTTTTGGGTAATGTGTGTATTAATGTTGAAAATATAAGGCTTTGGCATCATAATTGTGCATTAAAAATAGATTTAAAAAAGCAGTCATGTGCTTTGAATATGGGTAAAAAACGCTGCGGAAAGTCTAATAGTAAAATTAAATGAACAGTTATGTTTGAAAATATTGATGAACTTATTGAAGTAAATTTAAAACTGTTATTTGCATCAAAATCTCAATTTATGATGCGAATTAATTTTAAGGATGAATACGGTTTTAATTTAAAAAATTCGAAAGTGTTTGCCGAAATTTTAGAGCATAAAGGACTTATTGTATTAGAAAAAACTCAAGGATTTCGTTGCGATTTAACTGATGTTGGAAGGCAGATTTGCCAAAGTGGAGGTTGGATTAAGTATAAACAAACGATTGAATCTTTGACCAAATTAAAAGATTTAGATACGGTGGATTCTCAAGTTAAAATGATGGAACAATCATTAGTAAGAAAAATAATTGTGGCAAGTATCATTATGTTTACATTGTGTCTTCTCATTACCCTGTTTGCAATTAAATTACTCAATGTTTATTAGTTAGGTTTAAGACTTTTTAATAAAAAAAGAATTCTCCCTTTTTAATCTTTTTTTATGATTGACTATTTATCCTAATTGAGAATTATAATGTTATATTTGAAATGTGAATATGTATTTTAAATAATTATGAGAAAAACACTCTTTTTAATGCTAACAATGATGAGTTTGACAGCAAGTGCCCAAAATGTAATGACGCCGGAATTACTGTGGAAATTAGGGAGAATTACTCCGCTAGGAGTTTCAAAGGACGGTAAAAATGTTGTTTATAAAGTTTCGACACCTTCAGTCGAAGAAAATAAATCCAGTTCTAAATATTATAAGGTTGACATGAACTCCGGAACTGTAGCTGAAATTAAGGATACAAAAGAAGTTTTAACTGATAAAAATGTTTCACCTGACGGGAAATACATAGTTTACAATGAAGAGGTGAAACTTGACAATGTATTAGGAGCAGATTATTATCCTAATTTGGACAAATCTAATGTTAAAATTTACAATGGCTTGGATTACCGTCATTGGGATACTTGGAACGAAGGGAAATTCAATCATGTTTTTTACAAAGAAAATAAAGAGGGTGCACAAGGAACTGATATTCTAAAAGGGGAACGCTTCGATAGTCCTCAAAAACCTTTCGGAGGAGACGAAGATTATAATTGGTCGCCTGATGGGAAAAGCATCGTGTATGTGTGCAAGAAAAAATCAGGTACTGAATATGCGCTTTCTACAGACACCAATATATATGAGTACAATCTTGAAACAGGTAAAACCATCAACAGAACCGAGGGGAATTTAGGGTACGATACGGCTCCACAATTTTCACCTTCAGGAGACTTGACTTGGTTGCAAATGAAGAGAGATGGATATGAGTCCGATAAAAATGATTTGATTGTTAGTTACAAAGGTTTGAAAATAAACCTTACTGCTAATTGGGACGGAACGGTAAGTAGTTTCAAATGGAGCAATGATGGGAAAAAGATTTATTTTGTAGCACCAATTGACGGTACATTACAGGTTTTTGAGGTTAATTTCCCTGGTTTGACAAAAATTGCGATTACTGTAAAACAAGTTACAAATGGTGATTTTGATGTGCATGATTTGGTTGGTTTTTCAGGTGATGATTTGATTGTTACAAGAAACGATATGAACCATGCAGCTGAGATTTATTTATACAATTTGAAGAAAAAGACTTGGAAGCAATTGACAAATGTTAATACAGCAACATACTCAACATTGGCATTGAGTAAAACAGAAAGACGTTATGTAACAACAACGGATGGTAAAAAAATGTTGGTTTGGGTAATCTTGCCTCCAAATTTTGATGCTTCAAAAAAATATCCAACACTTTTATATTGCCAGGGAGGACCACAGTCTCCATTGACCCAATCGTATTCTTTCCGTTGGAATTTCCAGTTAATGGCTGCTAACGGATATGTTGTGGTTGCGCCTAACCGTCGCGGAATGCAGGGACATGGGGTAGAATGGAATGAGCAAATCAGTAAAGATTGGGGAGGGCAAGTTATGGACGATTATCTTTCGGCTATTGATGATGTTGCCAAAGAAAGTTATGTAGATAAAAATCGTTTAGGTTGCGTTGGTGCGAGCTATGGTGGTTATTCTGTGTTTTATTTGGCTGGAATTCATAACAACCGTTTCAAAACATTTATTGCCCACGATGGAGTTTTCAATACCCAAAGTATGTTCGGGACTACTGAAGAAGTTTTCTTCAACTACTGGGATTTTGGTGGGGCTTATTGGGAGAAAGATAATGCTGTGGCTCAAAAAGCATACACAAAATTCAATCCTATAAATTATGTTCAAAATTGGAATAAGCCTATTTTGATTATTCAGGGAGGAATTGATTTCAGGGTGCCAATTGGTCAAGCTCAAGAAGCTTTTCAGGCAGCGCAAATACGTGGTTTAAAAAGCCGATTATTATATTTCCCTGAAGAGAATCACTGGGTGTTAAAACCACAAAATGCTCAGATTTGGCAAAATGAGTTTTTTAAATGGCTTAAAGAAACCTTGTAGATTGTAATTTAATTAATAATTTAGTAACGATAATGTAACAATATTTTGGTTTTTGTTACAAATGTAAAAACTATAACTTATTTTAAAAATGTATAAATTATCAATTAAATCACTTTTTATTGCAACAACTCTAGTGGTTGGAATGAATTCGATGACTGCTCAAGATGGGTTAGTTAACTCATTGAAAGTAAATGCCAGTGAAAAAAGCGCAGAAAGTTTCAAGTTTACTGATGTTATTAATTTGGCTAATACTTCCATTAAGAACCAAGGATCTTCGGGAACTTGTTGGAGTTATTCTACGAATTCGTTTTTAGAATCCGAGATGATCAGAATGGGAAAACAGCCAGTTGAATTATCACAGGTTTTTTCTGCTAGAAATGCTTATGTTGAAAAAGGAAAAAATTACGTGCGCATGCATGGAGCCGTAACTTTGGGAGACGGAGGGGAATTGCATGATGTAATTAATATGTACAGAAAGTATGGAGCTGTTCCACAATCCGTTTATACAGGATTGAATTATGGTACTTCGAAAAATAAGTTCGCTGAAATGGCTGCTTTGACTGAGGGTATGTTGGCTGCAATTGTGAAAAATCCGAATGGCGAATTAACTCCTAACTGGGAGAAAGCCTATGCTGCTGTAATCGATTCTTATTTAGGACAAGTTCCTGAGAATTTTATGTACAAAGGAAAAAGCTATACGCCACAAACTTTTGCCAAAGAAGTTGTGGGAATCAATCCGGAGGAATATGTGGAATTTGCATCTTATGCCAATGTTCCTTACTATACAAAAACGATGATGATGGTTCCGGATAACTGGTCATTTGATTTGGTTTATAATATCAAAATGAACGATATGACGGCTATCATTGACAATGCATTGAAAAACGGTTATACTGTAGCTTGGGCATCAGATGTGAGCGAGAAAAGTTTTAGTTGGAAAAATGGATTGGCTTATGTTCCAACTAAAAAGTTTGATGAAATGACGGCCGAAGAAAAAGAAAATATGTTCAACGGACCAAAACCAGAATTGGAAATTACCGAGGAAATTCGCCAAAAAGCATTTGACAATTACCAAACCACTGACGATCACGCAATGCATATTGTTGGTATTGCCAAAGACCAAATGGGAAAAGAGTATTATATCGTAAAAAATTCTTGGGGATCAACTAATGATTATAAAGGATATTTGTATGTGAGCAAAAATTTTGTAAAATACAAAACAACTTCATTGATGGTAAATAAAGGAGGTCTTCCATCTGATATTGCTAAGAAAATAGGGGCTTAACCCGTTGGGTGTAATTAAATTGTTTGATTTTTAATATTGTTTATTGGTCTATCAAATATGAATTTATTGATATACTGAACCAATGTTAATGCCGTGATTTTGGCTAAAATTCTTGTTTTAAAACC